>VOFC01007245.1_pt1:1240000-1410000 | contig 1784075 bp, 2667 predicted proteins | sample 5384161 | NCBI WGS metagenome assembly VOFC01 (sample SAMN12384722, study PRJNA508395) | human gut metagenome | isolation source: healthy gut B | host: Homo sapiens
TGTCTTCTTTTTTTGAGCGGTAGTCATTAGATAGTTCATAGTATTCATCATCAGAATAATATTCAGGCTGCTGTCTGTTTATAGAAAAATCATCTCTATAATGTCTGCTTCTTAGATTATTCTGATTGGATATTCTTGAAAATATTATATTTTCAACTTCCTTAACATTTGAAATATTGGCTAATTTCATCTGATTGTTGTCATAAGCACTATAAACTGAAACTGTTCCGACATTCAATATTTTTGCTACAATACTTTGAGATGTGCTTACATCCTGAATTGTTCCGTAAGGCATGTAGTTTTTTTTTAGTGTATAAAACTCCTGATTTAATAATAATTCTTGAGTCAGTTAAAATATACTCCATATAATACCAGTTAATAAGTTGCCAGATTATATACAGAATAATAAAAAGTATAATTACAAAAAGTGCAATAGCAGTATACCTTGTTAAAGATAATTTAACATAAGATATTAAATATACTTGCATTTCACCAATAAATGTAATAATCGGTGATGCAACAGATAAAACAACTACTAATAAAATAACTCCAAAAATAGCTTTTTTACATCCTAAAAGCATATTCGGTTTGGTTTGATAAATAGTTTTTCATTAGTTATTTTATCATTTCTATTAAACAACATAATAATGTATTAGAATTTAATTTTAAATAAAGTTTTTTAAAAAATAAGATTTAAAAAGTAAGCCTCAGCTCGCCCATCATTCATCACGTATCAGAGCTCATAGGGTTCATCATTGGCTTACATATTATTTAAGCAAACATTACGCCTGCTTCTTTTATAAATTCATCATCATGTTCCTTGTCAAGAACTTTTTTCTACAGCATCCATGAAATCAGTTACTGTGACTCTATCTCTTTTTTCACGAATAGCAAACATACCTGCTTCAGTACATACTGCCTTTAAATCAGCACCGGAAAGACCATCAGTTAAGCTGCTGAGTAAATCCAAGTCAGCTTCCTCATCCAAAGCCATGTTTTTAGTATGTATTTTTAGGATTTGTTTTCTTCCGTCATCATTAGGAAGGGGAACTTCTATGAATCTGTCAAAACGGTAAGGCCTTAATAATGCAGGGTCTAAAATATCCGGACGGTTTGTTGCACCGATAATTCCAATATCACCTCTGGATTCAAAACCGTCAAGTTCAGCAAGAAGTTGCATTAAAGTTCTTTGAACCTCTCTGTCTCCACTAGTTGAACTTTTAAGCCTTTTGGCTGCAACAGCATCAAGTTCATCAATGAAAATAATAGCTGGTGCTTTTTCTTTAGCTAATTCAAATACTTCACGAACAAGTCTGGCTCCTTCACCTATATATTTTTTAACGAATTCAGAAGCTACAATTTTAATAAATGTAGCATTTGTTTCATTAGCTACCGCTTTTGCAAGTAAAGTTTTACCGGTTCCCGGAGGTCCGTACAATAAAATTCCTTTAGGCGGATCAATACCTATTTTTTCAAATAATTCCGGCTCTTTTAAAGGAAGTTCAACAGTTTCTTTAACTTCAACTATTTGCTCTTCAAGTCCACCGATTTTATCATATGTAATGTCAGGTTTTGTTTCAATTTCCATTCCTGTAACATTTGCATCTTTTTCTGACGGTAAAACTTCTACAATACCAAAAGTCTGTTGGTTCAATGCAACTCTAGAACCTTAGGCACCAATAATTTTTCATCTAAGAATTTTGAATAATTTACTAAAAAAGCTAGGTCCAGTACTGCTTTTTAACAGTCATTCTGTAATCATCTAAAACTTCAGTAATAGTAGCTAAAACTAAAGGAGGTGATCTAAATCTTTCTACTTCGGAACGTAAGGATTTAGTTTCTCTTTCTAATCTGATTTTTTCATTTTCAATTAGAACTTTATCTTTTTCCAATTTCCTAACTTTCCACATTAAATTACTTTTAGCTTTGGAGTTTTCTTCTTTTAATGAATCTATTTCTTCTTGCATTGATTCAACTTTCTCAACTAACTGTTCTTTTGAAGAATTCTCCAAATCATTAATATTATCCATAGGACTCATCTCCAATAATATTGATTGAAAATTTTTATAATTTCGACATCCATGTTACTTTAATAACCATTAGTAACATTAACATATTTAAATTTTATTGTTATGCTATTTACTAAATGATAATATTTAAAATTTATGGGAAATTAATTATATACATTAACTAATAAATACTTAATTAAATTGAATTAGGAAAAACTGATTAATATGGAATGCGAAATTTGTGGTAGACAAGTATCTGACAATCCTAAAAAGCAAAAATTGAAGGGTCTGTCATGATTGTTTGTGATGAATGTGCTAAACTTGGAAAAATACAAAAAGCACCTCCAAAACCAAAATTTAGAAAATCAAACAAACCTAAGAAAAATAAAACAACAAAACAAAATTATTCTAAAGATGAACCTAAAGAAGAATTGGTTGAAGATTTTAATGTTAAAATTAGAAAAGCCAGAGAATCTAAAAACCTATCAAGAGAAGAATTAGGTCAAAAAATCTATGAAAAAGTTTCTGTTATAAATAGAATTGAATCAGGCAAGATGATTCCTGATATAAGATTAACTAAAAAATTAGAAAATGCTTTAAACATTACTTTAATTGAAAATGTAGAAGAACTGGATTTAAGCAAATACACAGGTAACCCTTCACAGGGACGTACTCTTGGTAATGTTGTAAAAATTAAAAAAAAGGTAGCTATTTATTTGAATAGCTATTTATTTTCTTATTTTCAATATGTTTTACTTTTCCTTTTAGTTTATAATCTATTTTTCCGCCATTTTTAGCTTTATGAGAATAATATCCTTTAAAATCAGGAGCATTATTTAACTTATTTTTTAATTGATTGAACACATCATATTCATCACTAACAACTACAACATGAGCAGGCGGATGAATTTTTTTAATTTGCATAATACTTAAAGTTATATCTTCTTTAACAAAAAGGCAGTAGCAACTTTAGAACTTGTTCTGAGTTTAGAATTTAGAATCTTTTCAACTAATGAATCAGCAAATTTTGCATCAATTATTTTTGGTTTAGTTGCTAAATTTAAATTTCCATGTCTTTCCATGTCCGCAATTGCATTTAGTAGTTTTGAATTGTTTTCTCCTCTTATTAAGATTAATGCCATAGTATCACTGTTTTAAAAAAATAATTAATGGTGAAAAAAATTTCACCGATTTTGGAACGATTTCAATAATCTACTTCTAAATACTACAAGCAATATTAAAATTACCCCAATTGCAGTTTGTATACTGCCTAAAATATTTAGTAAATTTGCATCAACAGGTAAATCCCAAGATGGAGATGATTTGTCTCCATTTAATGCTGTATAATATACTCCAACTGCTTTAGAGTCTTTTTTTTTTAACATTAATATCTTTCGGTTCTACATGATCAACTCCAACTAAAAGACCATTGTTAATACCTTTGTTAATTGAAGTTGCAATAGCTGATGCATCATATCCATATTTAGCAACGGATGCATCTACAATTTGTTTAGTCGTTGATGCAAGTCCTGGTTTTCACTTCCATAAACTGAAACACTAACCGAATCGGAAGTTACCGTAATCGCATTTCCCAACGCTTCATATGCATAAATTGTTGTTAACTCACCATTACAAACTGGACAGACTTCATAATTTTCAGATGACGGATAACCTACCGACCATCCGCAATCATCACATGATTTTGAATAAACTTCATTCATCGGATAACCAGATTCATTTAAATCCTTAGGCGTGAACATGTCTCCAGTAGATAAACCGGATACAAGATTTACTGCACCCCCACCGTATTTTTCACCAGAATCATTAGCTACTTCACCCATAGCTTCAGAAACAATAGTAGTTGCTGGATATCCATCCCTAATCATTTTTCCAATGTTAATTGCAGTTTCTTTACGAACAGTAGCTGCAGTACCATATAATGGGTTTCCTTCAGAATTCCTTAAGTGAATAATAGCTCCCTTTTTGTCCAGGCTGTAAAGTAGCTATTCCACCAGAAGTTGAGGAATAAGGAGTTACAGTGATAGAACCATTACCGTCTACAGTAACAACATATGCATCAAAAGAACCTCCAATTGAAATACCCATTTCAGGACCTCCTACAACCAGACGGGCTCCTTTATATTTAGATGCAATTGATGCTGCAGAAGCTGCAGATGCATTGTTTTCAAGAGATGCAACTGCATCTACAATGGAATCCAATCTTGAGTCTGAACCACCAGTACCCCCTGAAAGAACCGCAAAATGATGTTCCTTAGACATTAAAAATGTTGACTGGAACATGTTATCTGCAAAAGACATACTTCCTGCAGCAGCTCCATTCGGGTCTTTACCAGTAGGATCAGTAATAACCATTACGTTACAAGTAGCAGCTACACTATTTATACACATCATAAATATTATAAATAAAATTATTGGTATATTCCACTTTTTCAAACTATCCCTCTATTAACCCTGATTTGTCGTATTCTTTAATTCAACTGACGAGAAATCTTCAATAACGGTTACTGTAACAATACCTGTGTTTTTATCCACCTGAACATCTGCAGCAGAAATAGGTGCAACTGAGGTTCCCGGAACTGTTGACCGTTTTGCAAACTCTTGAGCCGTTTGTATCGCATCCTGCAGTGAAACTTCTTTTTTTAGAAGTTTTTAAAATATCTCCATGAATTACACTACCGTCTCTTAAACCAGATTGCATAACATTTAGATCTAATAATATCTACAGGTACAACATCATTACCTTTAACTATGATTCCAGAAATAGGGACACCATCAGTAACTTCATCAGAGGATGCATAAGCAACATATGTTATTAAACGACCGCAAAGAATCAAGATGAATGCTAATAATAAAATTATTAATGTATCTCTTCTTATCTTTATAAACATGTTTTTATCCTCTAAATTTTTCCATCAATAAGCAATAGAAAAATAAATTACATTTATTATATTAAAATTTTGTAATATTTAAATTATTTCCTTAAAATATTTTCCAAAAGACCTTCAGCAGGGTCCATTCCCTGTGCACCAATTAATAAAATAATATCATTTGCATCAGCACACTTGTATGTGTCTTTTAAACAGTCACATAAATTATCAAAATAATTATAATCAATATTGTTCTGATTTAAAACTTCAAAGAAAATTTCACGCTCTTCATCTTCAACAAAATTCAAATGGTCAACAACATCATTACTTGAAGACAGAACTAATTTTGTATTATCATCCATAGATTCAGCCAATGCTTCAACATTCAATTTGTTGATTTCTACACCTCTTGAACCCCTGATTGAACATACAACATATAATGTTTGGTTTTCAGCAAGTAATTTACGGGTCTCAGCAATTGTAGCTTTTATACCGTCAGGATTATGTGCAAAATCATCTACAATCAATGGATTTTCATGAAGTTTTGAAAACCTTCTGTTTAATGGGCGGTAAGATTTTACACCTTCAACAATATCTTCTATATCCATATTTAAAGATATGCATGCTGCAACTGCTGATAAAATATTTTGAATAAAGTGATGGGAAGTAAAAGGCAAATCTTTGTTTTCCAAAATCCGTTTACCTTCATAAAAATTCCATTATCATAATAAACATTAGGATTTTTTGAGTCCATATTATTCATAGAACATAAAAAAGGATGTTTTGGGGTTAATTTCATCACCAAATCATCATCATAATTCAATACTGTTACCCCATCTCCAATAGCATTGGGAACCTGATTTATTTCATCAAAAACTTCATCAATGGAATTTACAAGACCTATATGATCCATAGCTATATTAGTTATAACTCCAACACTTGGTTTAACTGCACTGGCCATCAGATATGCATGATGTTTCATTAAGTTTCCAAGCCATCCCTGAACTTCTGAAACCTCAATAACCAGATAGTCCAGTTTTCCATTATTTTTAACTTCATCAGAAATTAGTTTGGAAACCATAGGGTCAATTAATGTGTTGAATTCTGATTCGCTGTCAGTATTTGTAAGAACATGTACTCCAGTGTTTTTTAAAATATGATAAATTAAATGAGATGTTGTTGATTTTCCATTGGTTCCAGTTATAATAACATTTTTGAATCTGGAGAAAACTTTTCAACAGTCCATTTAAGAGCATAAGCAGTAGCCAATTCTATCTTATCTACAACAATCAACGGAAAATTCAATTCTTTTGCCTTATCCCATGCCCCATCCTGAGGAGTTTGAGTAATTAAACAGGCTAAATTTTTACCTGCTGCAATTTCTACCCCTTTACCATTAATTTTATGTCTTATTACAATGTCACCTTCTACAGCATCATTTAAAAATGTAAATCTCCCTGTAAATCCCTCATCATCAAAAAAAAAACTATCTTTTCCAACAATATTACCTTCAATAAAACTAGCTAAATCCTGTATAATCATATAAAATCACCAAAAAAAAAAGAAAAAGAAAAAATTAGAATATGTATAATTGAGCGAGAATTCCAATTACACATAACAATACAGTAACACCCCAATAGCTAAGTACAATCTTACGTTCAGACATACCATAATGATTTAATGTATGATGTAATGGTTCAACAGGCAATTTAATAATATTTGCTCTGTGTAACAAACTAACAACAACAGATGCTATTGGAACACCTAATGCAAGAACTCCAAAGTAGGGAATATCAGATATAAGGACTGCAGCAGCATAACCTGTACCTAATACAAATGATCCAGTATCCCCCATAAATATTGATGCAGGATACTTATTGAATACTAAAAATCCTAAACATAATCCTGTTAAAATTATGAATACAGGCATACCCCCATATTTCCGCATAAATATAAGTAACAGCAGCATGCAAAGGAAGCAATACCTACAATTCCTGCAGCCAAACCATCCATCCCATCAATTAAGTTCACACAATTAATACAACCTAAAATAGCAATTATAACTACTGGAAATGCTAAAATTCTAAATTAAATCCGCCGATAGTAGTTATAACACCAGTTAAACCTAATAATACACCTAAAAAGAATTTGAAAAACGATTTTTCAAGTTCTCCAGGTTCAGTTTTGATTGGAACTTCTCCAATAATTTCCACTTTACCTTCTTCTACCAACTTATCAATTTCTTTTTTAGCTTTTGGAGTAGCTACCCTAACTTCTTCATTAGGCTCAACATCAAGTCTGCCCAAAGTAATTACTTCATCACAACAGTTTACAACAACTTTCTGAATTTCTTTAACTTTAAGACCAATTAAATCATCCAATAAACCTACAATTCCCCCTGCAAGCATAATATAAGACATGATTAAAATTGGAGTATTATTATAATAAATAGCAATAATCAACAAAATTACAAATAAAAATGCAATACCACCCATTGTTGGAGTGCCGCTTTTATGTCTGTGTTCACTGACAATCGGATTATCTGCTATTCTTGCATTAAGTAAGATTCTTCTAATGCAATATGTACAAATTATTGCACCAAATAATGTTATTAAAAAAAGAATTAACATATCCCCATTATTCATTTTACCACACATAAATTATGTATCATATTAATTTTATTTCTAATGTTATATAAAATTAATTTAATAGTGTTTAAGTTATTATTAAATCAAATCTTCAACATATCTGTCTAATTGCTCTTTTGAATCTGCCCTGATTGTAATTCTTTGATATCCTTCAGGTCCGTGAACCACCCAATCATTGTTTTTAAAGGATTTTAAAGGTTCGTTTAAATCCGGACCTTTGTAATGCCCAATAGGAATTTCTGTAGCATAATAATATTCCAATTTATCATGAATATCCTTAATGGAAAATTTGCCTGCAGCCATATTTACCAATTCACATAAAGAATTAACACCACATGTGGCTGTTGTTAAATATCTGGTTCCATTAGGTCTTGTGTTAACTTCAATAGCATATAGTTGCTGTTCATCTTTTGAAAACATGAAATCCATTTCAAAAAATACCGTCAGAACCTAAATTCTTAGCTACTTTATATGCAGTCCTCTGAACAAGATTATTATCCAATCCTTCAACTAAACAGGGAGCTGTTTTAATCTTATTTAAAGGATGAATTCCCTCCAAAGTTGTTTCTCCTTTATAAATTGGAGATAAAGGCACATATTCACCATTATACCCCAATACTTCAATAGAAATTTCAGAACCTTCAATAAATTTTTCACATAAAGCATGGTCAAATTCTTCAAAATACTCTTTAACATCATCTAAAGATTCGGCTACTTTAATATCTTTTCCTCCCTGTCCCTGACCTTGCTTTAAAACAACCGGAAACTCTATTTTCAATTTGCTTTCAAAATCATCCTTAGCCAATATCTGATATTGTGGAGTAGGTACTCCTATTTCATTGTAGAACTCTTTGGTTTTAATTTTATCAGAAGTTAATCTAACTGCACGAACATTAGCTGCAATTACAGGAATATCAGTTTCAGCTTCAAGTTCCTCTTTCATTTTAGCTACTTCTATTAATGGAGGATCAATACCAATCAAAGGTACAACAGCATCTACATTCTGACTGATAGCTATCTGTTTTAGACTGTCCATACCTCTAGGCACGATAAAAAACCTGATCCGGCAAATCCAGATTTATGGCATCTTCGTTAGATTCGGTAATTATACTTTCAATACCGTTTTCCCTAACATAATAATCTATATCATCATACAATCTTGAACCGATAAATAAAATTTTCATAAAATCTCCTTCAAAATATTTATAAACTTGTAGGCTCCCTTTTGAACTGTTGGCGTTGGTTTATCTGAATAATCCATGGATTCAGGTTCAATACCGACAAATATTATCTTAAAATCATTATCTCGCTCTAAATATTTAACAAAATATGATAAAGACATTGAATGAGTTGAAATTCCAATATTAACAAAATCATCCTTGTCTACAATTTTAAATTCCCAAGGTTTACATCCCATTAAACATGCATCAACAAGAATTACATGTGAAGGCTGTTCTTTTTCTAATTTTACCTGTGAAATTCTCAGGAACTGTCTTGCCATCAATGATTATTAAATTAGGATTTTCTAAATCTTTTAATTCATCAATTACAAAAGGCCCTACACCATCATCACACTTAAGCTCGTTTCCAATCCCTAATATAATCAATTTTTCATTATTTTCTAAAAAATTCTTCCAGCTGTCTTTTAAATGAAATAAAATCACCTAATAATAATTTGCTTCAATAGTTCCAATTCCTTTTCCCATAATATATTTTAATTTAACATTAATTAAATCATTGCATTTTACATTTTTTTTCATCTAAAGGAATTAACAAAGGAGGGTTTAACATCGGCGTAGGTCCGCAAACCAGATTATCATTAAGTTTAGTGATAGTTGTAATTTTCAATCCATTAACTAAAGAATCCTTATTGGCCTTAAGGGTTATTATCTTTTCAAAATTAGGATTTATATCATTTAGAAAATTGATTTCATCATAAATAACCGGTTTTGATAAAGTTTTGCAGTTAACATCTTCATCATAATGAATGTAATCCCTCTCCAGGCGTGCAAGCTCTATAATATTAATAATACCCTGAGGAATTATTTTACCATTCTCTTTCAGGTAATTTCTTGCATGATTTAATACTGGAACTTCTTCTTCATCAATAAGAGCAGTATCCAGCATTTCACAAACAATCAAATCGCATTTTTAGAAAAATCATATTTTAAAACATCTTCGTTAACAACTTCAATGTTTTTAAAGCTTTTCAAATTTTCTTTAGCACATCTACTTGCTTTAAAATCCTGTTCAATAGCTATTATTTCTTTAAAATAAGAATTTAGAAAAAAAAGATAAAATTCCACTTCCGCATCCCAAATCATAAGCCAATTCCTGACTGGTGGATAACTCCTTAATAGCTTCGTAAAATGCTGAAAGTCTTTCCTCATCTTTTAATAAGTCAAAATGATAAGGAGTTGTTTTAAATTTCATAAAAAAAATAAGAATTAATGGTGATGATCATGTTCATGATCTCTGTCACTGAATTCTTCACCATTAGCAGTAGTTGTGAGTTTTACGTGTTCTACCCCTTTAAGCCTCATTAATTTATCTGTCAACTCACGAATTTCACTGATATCTCCGTTAACAACAACAATTTCCATACAATATTTTTCAGTCATATGAAGGTGCATATTCATGTTAATTTCATTTCTGAAACTATGTTGAATATCTGCAAGATTTTCCATAACTCCAGTGTAATGATGATCATAAATAATAGTGATAATTCCAATTCTTTCTCCTTCCATCTCATTCATCCATTGATGTCTTACAATGTAATCCTGAAGAGCATCACGAATACCCTTTGAACGAGACTGATAACCTCTCTCTTTTAAAACTTCATCAAAATCAGCCAATAATTTTTTTTGGTAATGACATACTTATTCTCATCATACTAAAACATTCCATAATAATGTAATTTAGATATAATATTAAATTTAAAAATATATAAATGTTATGAAAAAATATCAATTTTATATTACTTCATCACTTATTCAACAAGTAAATAATAATCTCCATCTTCTTTTTTTTAATAGGTTTCAGAAGGTTTTTATTTTCCAGAGATAAAATAATATGATACATTTTAAAATTAGAAAGTTTTAAATCACCATAAAGCAAATGGCCTTCCAAAGTATACTTGGAAACTAAATTCTTATCATCAACCAACTCTTTAATTAGATTATAAGATTCCTTTTCTTTAATATTTAATTCAATCTTCTCAACATCTTTTTTAGATTTGACAGCATTAATTTCCTTATCAGAAATAGTTAACTTAACACTGCTTCCATTAAACTCAATCAGGTTCTTTTCTGATAAGGTATTTAAAATTTGAACAAGATCATATTCATGAAACCCCAATTCATCTTTTAAAAATTTAATAGGAACACCGTCAGGATATTCCGGATTGAATATTTCTACTTGATTTAAAACAACTTCCTCTTTTTTTTTGTAATTGTAATCATAAATAATCTATTTATATTATAATAATTATCATTTTTAAAATTTTTGAAATCAAATTATTTCTAAAAAACAGAAGCAAAAAAATCCCTTTAAAATTTATATTAATACTTTTTTAATTTCTAATATTAATTAAGTAATACTTTTTTATAAAAAAGTATTTATAACATGAAGCACAATCTAAATATAGGTTTGAAGTAAAAAACATATTCAAAATTATTAAACATATATAACTATTCTGTCTTTTAATTACCCTCCTCTTTTTTTTACTTCGAACTTCACTTTTTTAAAAAAAAAAAACCACTAATTTTTGATTTAAAAAACTGTTGAAGATTTAGGAAAGTAACATATAACTTCAAATGCAAAAAAAGAATTTTCCAAAAAAAATAAAAAGGATATTTATTCTTTATCAAGATCAATACCCATTTTACCTGCAATTCTTGCAAGCAATACAGTAACAACTACAGCAACAATAGTTACAATGACTGCATATATTAATAATCCTATTACTGCTCCTCCAGCAGTGTAAAATTCTTCAATTAATTTTTGTATTGTTTCATTCCAAGCTAAACCTGCAACAAATGCAAATGCTGTAGTAATTAATGTTAACATAGTTTCCATTATCATTTGCTTATTTCACTAGCCATAATCATCACATATATAAAATCTGAGAACAATACTAAGATGATAATATTTTTTAAATTTAATGTACAAATCATGTATTAAATAATTTTTGATTATACATATTACACCATTCAGTACCATATATTGATTTTATTTTATTTAAATATATTTAAAAAATAATCAGTTCAATATTAACCAATGACTGATTACATAACATACAATAACAAAATTAATCACTTTTTCCTAAAAATCCAAAACTAAAAAACTTAAATATTCCAACTATAAAATTAACATATATGAAAGCTGCAAACATATTCCATGACTTACGCAATATTTCATCAAAAGACATTATAACAAAAACCGAATTATTAAAGCTCTTAAAAAAATATTGCAAAATAATTTCACCCTATGATTTAATGCTTGCAACAGCTAGAATGAGAGAAGAAGGAAAATATGTTCAGGCCAATTATCGTGAAAAATACTTGGAAGTTTATGTAAAATACTTCATCATGCGTGTAAAAGAAATACTTGACAATAACAATTATCTAGATGAAGCTATTGATAAAGAAAGTTTTGATGAATCATTTAATTTATTAAAATATCAGTTTGAAAAAAGAAAGAAACTACAGCATTGAAGAAGATAAGTTTCCTTTAATTTATATTATTACTGCTCTTTATACAACATTTATTTTAGAAGAGCCAATCCATCCAGTCGGAACTGAATTCCCCGGAAGTTTAAAAGTAGAAGAAAAAAATGAGGAGTTTTACTGTCCAGTTAAAGACAAACAAAAAAGACAATGAAAATGCTATCTGCAATTTATGTCTAGCTGAACAAACTCCCGGAATTTAATTTTTTCTGTTTTCAGAACCTGCCATTGGAACACCAGTTAAAGCTGATGCTTCCATTGTTAAGGCCCTTAAGTTTTGTTTTCCAATTTTTGTAATATGGGTGTTTCCTGCCTGTTGAACAAGCATACATGCCTCATCAGTCATTGCATTTATATAATTAGCTACTGCTTTACCCATTTCCTTGTAATCAAGTCTGTGTCTTAAGGACAGATCCTGTGTAGCTATTCCTTTACTACAGTTACCTTTATAACACATTTGACAGACCCTGCAGCCTATAGAAATCAATGCAGCTGTTGCAATATATACTGCATCTGCTCCAAGAGCCAATGCTTTAGCTAAATCTGCTCCAGAACGAATTCCTCCAGCAGCTACCAAACTTACATCTTCTCTTAAATTAATTTCCTTTAATGCCTGATCTGCTTCCACAATAGCTGCAAGTGATGGAATACCTGAATGTTCCATAATAACATCAGGTCCTGCTCCAGTTCCTCCCTGCATACCGTCTACAACAATTATATCTGCTCCACCCTTAGCTGCGATTTTTACATCAGAAGCTACTTTACCTGAAGCAAATTTAACAATGATCGGAACTTTCCAGTCAGTAATTTCACGTAATTGAGAAATCTTCATACTTAAATCTTCAGGACCTACAATATCCATGTGTCTTGCAGGTGATAGAGCATCAGACCCTACAGGGATTTTTCTGATTCTGGAAACTTCTGCAGTTACTTTTTCACCAAGCAAGTGACCACCCATTCCGGATTTTGCCCCCTGACCTATTTTGATTTCAACTGCATCTCCCTGTTTAAGATAATCTGCAGAAACACCAAATCTTCCAGATGCATACTGTGCTATAAGTTTATCAGCCAATTCACGTTCTTCAGGAAGCATTCCCCTTCCCCAGTGTTTGTTACAGTTCCTGCAAGTGAAGAACCAATAGCTAATGCCATTTTTGCTTCTTTACTTAACGCACCAAAAGACATTGCTCCAATCATTACAGGAGTATCTAATTTTAAAGGATTTTCAGCATATCTATCTCCCAATACAACATCTGTTCCGCATGGTTCCCTATATTTATCAATAGGAGGTCTTGATACCTGTGCAGGTATTACTACCAAATCATCAAAGTCAGGAATTTTTCTTAAAGCTCCAGTACTTCTGATTTTATATGATGCAGACTGAGCTTTTCTTACTATTTCCACAACATCAGGGAATCCCCATGCTTCTCTTGCATCCTGCGGAATTGCATTTACTTCAATAGCCCTATTTGGACACATTTCCAAACAAATTCTGCACCCGACACATTTTTCCTGATTTAATGGGTACGGTTCACCCTGAATAATTTCATAAACTCCGTGAGGACAGTTATTATAACATGAGAAACATCTTCCACAGATTTTTTCATCCCTGTCATCACACAAATACCAACAACAACCAGACCTTCCAAAGTTTTTTCTTACATAAAACCGGATTTCTTTCTACTCTATATGGCATACACTTCCCTCCTATTCAATTAATGACCGTAAAATGGTCTTGCACTTTCGGAACTATTTTTTTAAATTCTTCGTACTCATCTTCCTTTAAATCAAAATCATATTCTTCCAGTAATTCTTTTAATTCAAGTTTATCTTCCCATGTTAATTCGTCAATTTTAGCATTGTATCCCAAGCTTTTAACTTCGCCCTTAACATAAATCACACCACGAATAATGGATTCTGCCACATCTTCTCCTACATCACCTAAGATAACAATACGGCCACCCATCATGAATATTCCAGTCATGAATCCTGAATTTCCACCAATGACAATAGTACCATTTTTCATGATTTCTCCAGTTCTTGAACCTACTGATTTACGAACAACAACTGTTCCGCCATATATTCCCTGTCCTGCTCCGTCACCAGCTGATCCTTCAACAACCACTTCACCGTCAGTTAAATTATCTCCAACAAACCATCCTGCATTACCATTGATTTTAATTTTGGTCCGTCACACATGGTTCCTGTAAAATAACCTACAGAACCGTCCAGTTCAATGTTTACTTCATCAGTTACTCCTGCAACCAAATAATGCATTGCATTAGGATTTTTTAATAAGTATTTTATCATAATCTTTTGCAGATTCTTTAACCTGTGAATTTAGTTCACGTGGAGAAAGTGATGCTGCATCTAATTCTTTTATTTTCACTAAAACCAACTCCTAAATTTCATACACCATTACTTCATAAGGAGAAATTTGTTCAATATTTTGAGTATCAACAACTTCCCTTAAAGATACCTCTTCAGATGCAATTGCAAAAACATCGTCAGTTTCAGCCATTACTCCCGGACGTAAACCTAATTTATCTTTAGCTATTCCAATACCATTTGGAGTTCCTATAATATAAGAAAAAGGACCATCCATATCTTCTACAGACTGTTCCAGTGCTTCTTCTAAAGAATAACCTGTATCTAATTTATCTGCAATATAATGAACCAAACATTCAGTATCATTAAAAGTTTCAAATACATGACCTTTTCTTTCTAAAGGATCCTAATATTCCAATAATTTGTAATCTGACCATTATGAACAACAGATACATCTTTAACAATGTAAGTTTCAAATGGGTGTGCATGATATCTGTCCACACCACTTTCTGTTGAAAACCTTGTATGGCCTATAGCATGAGTTCCTTTAACCTCACGCACATTGTATCTTTTTGCAATGTCCAATACAGAACCTACATCCTTAATCATTTCAAAATCCTGACTTCCGTTAATTACAATAACATCATCAATTGTATCAACAGTTGAGATAAGCGGTTTAAGTTCTGAAAAGTTATTTAACTGAACTTTACATTTGTAAATAAATGAATCTCCAACAGACGGAAGAACTTCATCACTTTGAATTGGAGTTACAAAGTTTATTGTATCTTTCACGGTTTCAAGTAATCTTGGTTGTTCTTTTACTTGAATTTTTTAAGATGTACTCATCATCCTTAAGACCTGTTCCACCATAAATTGAATAACCTGCAGAATCAGGACCTCTATGCTGAAGTTGATGAAGCATATTGGTCATGTCATTACCTGCACAATGCAATTTTTTATCTTTATAAACTATACCAGCTATTCCGCACAATTTAAAACCTCCTCTATAAAATATTCGTGAATTCTAGTATCATCAGTTAATTCCGGATGAAATGCAATAGCTATATTATGTTCTTGCTGAATAGCTATTATTTCATCATCCAATTTTGATAAAACTTTAATATCTTCTTTGGTTTTATCATAATCATCAAGGGATGGTGCTCTAATGAAAACTCCCAAATAATCCTCCCCCAAAATGGAAATTGGACTTTCAAATGAATCTACCTGTCTTCCAAATGCATTTCTTTTAACTGAAATATCCATAATTCCCAATAAAGGCTGATCAAAATCAGTTTTTTACCAAGCAAAACCATTCCTGCGCAAGTTCCAAAAACAGGAATTCTGTTATCTTTAATAACTTTATCTATCCCTCGTTCTTTGATGATTTTTCCTATCACAGTACTTTCACCACCAGAAATGATTACACCATCACAGTTCGCTACTTCATCAGCATATCTTACAGAAATTGCTTCTGCTTCAATACCCATATTTTCAATAGCTTTCTTTGTAATGTCGTAATGTTCACTTACGGCACCTTGTAAATTTAGTATTCCTATTGTAATCATATAATTCACTAATCATTCTAAACATTATTTTAAAAAAAATAGCAGTAATTCTAAAAGTTATAGTAAAAATTATTAAGATATAGAATATTTGCTAATATACTATTATCATCTCATATTATATAAATGTAGTGGAAAACTACTTCCGACTAAAAAATTTTCTGAAAAAAAAAGCAATGATAATGATATAAATTTAAACAATATTCAAAAAAGTGGTAAAAAAGAGAAAAAATGAAGAAAATAACAAAATTAGTTATTAACTTTTAATGCTATTGATTGCGTTTAAAGCACCGGCCCTAACATAACCGCTTTCATCTTCCAAAAGTGCTTCAAGCGGTTCGATAGCGGCATCATCTTTTAAGTTTCCTAAAGCCCATGCAGCTGCACCTCTTACCCTCAATCTTCATCATCCAAAATTTCAATTAAAGGATCGACAGCTATTTGGCCCATACGACTTAAAGCAGTAGAAGCTTCTCTTCTAACTAATTTATTGTTATCTCTCAAAGTTAAAATTAAAGCATCAATTGATTTAGGATTAGAGATGGCTCCTAAAATTTTTGCTGCATTTAAACGAATATTTTTCTTCCTATGGGACAATGCAGACATTAAAGCATCAACAGATTCTTTTCCCATCATCTCCAATTCACCAGCAGCTGCTTCAACAACAAATTCGTCTTGGTCATTTAAATCTTCAATTAATTCTTCAACAGATTTTGACATAAACATCCCTCACTATATTTAATATAACTGTAAACATATAATAGTTATATCTAACTATATAAATATATTTCGAAAATATACGAACAAAATTAAATAAGTGAAATAATGTACAGAATTGCAATAATACCCGGAGATGGAATTGGAAAGGAAGTAATGGAATCTGGCGAATATTTACTGGACAAACTTGATTTGAATTTCAGTTTTGAATATGGAGAAGCAGGTTTTGAATGTTATAACAAAAATGGAGTTACATTACCTGAAGAAACCATTAAAATAGCTAAAAAATCAGATGCAACATTATTTGGAGCCAGTACAAGTACCCCCGGCCAGCCAAGTCCAATTATAAATCTTAGAAAAGAACTTGATGTTTATGCAAATTTAAGGCCGATAAAATCCTATAGAGGCGTCAGATCAATAAGTGATAATATTGACTTTTTAATAGTTCGTGAAAATACTGAGGGACTTTACAGCCAGATTGAATATGAACAGGACAATAAAGTAATTGCCCAAAGAGTCATTACAAGAAGAGCCAGTGAAAAAATAGCCAAAGTTGCTTTTGAACAATGTATCGCCAAACAAAAACAAAAAGGTAACCTGTGTACATAAAAAGCAATGTCTAAAAAAAAAAACCGACGGAGTCTTTAAAGAAAGTTTTTTACAAAATAGCTGAAAATTACCCTCATATTGAAAGCAATGATTTTTATGTTGATGCAACAGCAATGTATCTTATTACACAACCGCAAAACTTTGATGTAATTGTAACCAGCAACCTGTTTGGAGATATACTGTCTGATGAAGGTGCCGGTCTTGTAGGGGGACTTGGACTTGCCCCTTCAGGAAATATTGGAGATGATCATGGATTATTTGAACCTGTTCACGGATCTGCACCAGATATTGCAGGTAAAGGTATAGCTAACCCATGCTCCATGATTTTAACAATAGCCATGATGCTGGATTACTTAAAAGAATATGAAATAAGTAATAAAATAAATAAAGCTGTTGAAAATGTTGTAAGTGCAGGCAAAACACTGACTCCTGATTTAGGAGGAAACAGCACTACATCAGAACTTACCAAATCTATCGTAGATGAAATACTTGAAGGTGACTACTAAATGCTTAACATAACTACATTTCTTGACGCAAATGCTTGCAGATTAGATAAAAATGTTTTATACAATCCAAAAACCAATGAAAAATACAATTCACATGAAATATTGGCAATGACTTCAGAAATTGCCCGTGACTTAAAAAAATTGCGGTATTAAAAAGGAGATAGAATTTTAATATATTTGAATAACTCCACTAAGTATTTGTTCTCATTATTTGCAATCTGGAGACTTGGAGCAATAGCTATTCCAACAAACAGAGTATTTACTCCCCACGAACTTGAATATATTATTGATGACTCACAGGCTAAATTAATGATTACTGACGAAGACGCAAAGGATATTGTTGATTTGGATAAGTATATTCCAAAAAATATTGAAAATTATAAAAATGGGGAAATTTTACCTGCAGAACCTACAGACTGGGATGACTTATGCCAATTACAGTACACTTCAGGAACAACAGGTCAGCCAAAAGGAGCTATGCTTACTCATGGAAATTATTTCACTGCAATCCATAATGAATGTGATGTACTAACCATGAAACAGGATGATGTTTACATGGGGATATATCCTATGGCTCATGTAGGACTATCCTGGGCAATAGCTGCACTTAGAGCCGGAGCCTACTATATCATGGTGGAACAATTTAATTTAGAGGAATACCTTGAATTATGTCAAAAGAAAAAGTTACGGTCTTAACAGGTATGCCCCCAGTAATACATTCCCTGACAAGATTGGAAAATGGTGCTGAAGAACAATTAAAAACTGTACGTGAAATAATAAGCGGCGGAGGACCACTGCACAGGAAAATCTGGAAACAATTCCATGAAAAATACGGTATCCCAATAATCAACGCTTACGGATTATCTGAAACAATCGTAATTGGAACCGGAACTGTTATCAGACCTGAAGATTACAGAACAGCAGACAGATTTGAAAGTGTCGGACATCCAGTCTGTTTTTCAGAAGTTAAAATTGTTGATGAACATGACTACACCAAAGAACTTGAAAAATATGAACATGGAGAAATTGCACTAAGAGGCCCTGCAGTAGCTAAAGGTTATTGGAGACGTGAAGTAGCTACAAAAGAATCATTTTTAGATGACGGATGGTTTTTAACAGGAGATATTGGATATCTTGATGAAGATAACCGTTTGTTCATTACAGACCGTAAAAAAGACATGATTGTAATGAGCGGATGGAAAATTTACCCAACAGAAGTAGAAGAAGTGTTAATCAAATATCCTGAAGTAAAAGAAATAGCTATTTTCAGTATCCCCGACTGTCACCGCGGAGAGTTACCTGTAGCTGCAGTAGTTTGGGAAAATAAAGAAGACAGCGAAGGTCTAATTAGCTATGCCCGTGAAAATCTTTCAAGATACAAAGTACCAAGAAAAATATTCAGTTTAAAAGAGCTTCCAAGAGTTAATGGCTGGAAACTGCTTAGAAGAAAATTAAGAGAAGAATATAATCATTTATAGATTATATTTCATTTTTATTTTCAAAATAAGAACTATTTATAAATCATAGTTCCTATACCATTTTTTGTGAAAATTTCAAGTAAAAAGAGAATGTTTTTTACGTCCGTCAATGATATGGCAAGATTTAACACCGTCTTCAATTGCTTTGACACATGTTTCAATTTTTGGAATCATTCCTCCGGAAATAACTCCTTCTTCAATTAAGTCCGGCACTTCATCTATTTTTATCCTTTGGATTAATGAATCAGGGTCATTAGGATCTCTTAAAACTCCAGGAACATCAGTTAAAATTATTAACTTTTCAGCATCAACAGAACTAGCTATTTCACCAGCTGCAGTATCTGCATTTAAATTTAAACTTGATCCATCATCGGCGATACCTACCGGAGATATAACCGGAATATAATTGTTTTTCAGAAACATTTCAAGTAAATCTGTATTGATGCAATCAATTTCACCCACAAGACCTAAATCAATTTCCTCTTCCGCCAGATTCGCTGGTAACTTTACTGACAGGTTTTTATGAGCGAAAATTAATCTGCTGTCTTTACCAGATAAACTTATGCCTTTTCCATCATGATAAGAAATCTGAGAAACAATATCTGTACTTATTTTACCAACTAAAACCATTTCAATAATTTCCATAGTTTCTTCATCAGTAACTCTTAATCCTTTAATGAATTTAGGCTCTTTACCTAACTTGTCCATAGATCTGGATATTTCCGGACCGCCACCATGAACAATAAGTGGTTCCATACCCACATATTTTAAAAAGAACAGTATCCCTAACTGTAGAAGACATTGCATCTTCATCTATCATAGCATGTCCTCCGTACTTAATCAGAATCTTTTTTCATGGAATTTTTTTTTTTTAATATAAGGTAAAGCCTCAACTAAAATATTTACGTCCTTCATTTAATCACTACAATAATTATTTTACTTAATACTTTATTAAATCTTTGGAATTATTCATTTCTTAAAAAAAATATATTATAATGTCAACAAATATCTGAATTTTATCCTTCAAAACATGTAAAAATAAAAAAGTTTTCTACTAAGAGAAAAAATTTCATAGCTAAACTGGAGTTCCGCAGATTGGACAGACTGCGCCTCCTGCATCAATCATCTCACCACACCGGACAGATTACAGTAAATTCATCATCTTCGTCACACATTATTTATCCCACACCAATATTGTTTTTCCGAAGCCTGAAATGTAATCTTTGTCAAAAGCTTCTTTTAAATCATTTAATGATTTGATAGTTACAACTTCACTGATTAACTTATCCAATGAATCAAATAAATTAGGATTGTTTTTAAGCAATTCAACTACTTTTAAGAAGTCTTTACGTTCACTTCTACTTATTCCCTTGGATTGTTAATCCTTTTTCTAAAATTAACCTTGTATTGATTGGAATAGGATATTCACTTACTCCAAATAAGATTATTGACCCTTGAGGATTAATTGTATTTATTATTTGGTCAATATCTGCTTGTGATGCATTTGATCCAACACATTCAAAACCATGGTCAATAGCCAAGTCATCTGGAACCTCATGGAATTTGTATGTCTTATCTGCAAATGAAAATAAGTTCAGATTTTCACCATGCTTTCCAATAACTGTCACTTCACTTTCAGGGTAAAACTCTTTCAGCAGCAGTGCTGTAATATATCCGAGGTTTCAGTCTCCCCAAACCACAAAGCGGTTTTTGTGTTTAATTGCTATTTTTTCAAATCTGTCTATTCCATGGCAGATTACTGAAATTAATTCTATAAATGCAGAAATTTTTAAATTAAAATTATCAGGCAGTTTAACTAGTCTGTCAGGATTTAGCTGAATTAAATCACTTGTAAATCCATCAAAACCACTGCCTCTAAATTTTGATGACGGCAGGTAATTAGCTGATATATATTCATCTTCTTTTGTCGGAGTGTTTGGTATCATTACAACTTTATCCCCAACATCAAAGCTCCCTGTATTGTCAAATACCACTTCCCCGACCCCTTCGTGAATCAGAGCCATAGGTAATTTTTCTTCAAGAACATCACTTGCTCTTTTACCCATAGTAATATCTTTGGTCAGCCTGACAAATTGAGAGATAAGTTGGTCTTACAATTACATTATCTATGTTAATTTCCTCTATAGCCTCTTCAAAGAATTTTGGAGCAACTAATCTGTAAATAATATTAATCATTTTTATCATTTAGAATTGTATTAGCTAATTTCAAATCATAAGGATATGTAATTTTAATATTTGTTACATCTCCATCAACAAGAGCTACATCTTTACCTTTTAAAACAAATATTTTAGCAGCATCTGTAAGTATCTCTTTTTCATCATCAGTTAAATCATTGATTAAAGAATTTAATTTATTTATCTTAAAGGTTTGTGGAGTTTGACCCTGATAAAAATAATCCCTAATTGGAATGTTTTTAATTATCTTTCCATCTCTACTTTCCACAATTGTGTCTGTAGCAGGAATTACTGTATCACAGGCCCCACATTTTTTTGCAGCTTTAATATTATCCTGAATAATCCTATGGGTTACAAACGGACGGACAGAATCATGAGTTATAATTATTGAATCATCATCAACACTGTAATTTTCATAAATATAGTCAATACTGTTTTTTAAAGTATCGTTTCTGGTTTTTCCGCCTTCAATCACAACTATCTTATCGTTGTTTGGAGTATACTCTTCGATTAAATGTTTTGTGTGATTTATAAAATTTTGTGGAGTTAAAACTATCACTTCATCAATCTCATCCATAATCACAAATTTTTCAATTGTGTGGATTAAAATAGGTCGATCTCCCAGATTTAAAAATTGTTTAGGAGTGTCTGTATCCCCCATTCTTGATCCAATTCCACCTGCCAAAACAGCTACAAAAATCATTTTTAACTACTCTTTTTCAAATATTATTAAATAATGAGATTTGCCTTCAGGAATGTCTTCACCTATTTCCTCATTTAAATAAGTCATTTTAAGACCATGTGCTGAGAATAATTCCTGCAAATCATCAGGAGAACTTCTGATAGCTGTTGGAGGTCCGTTTTTAACATCCTGTTTTTTATAATCCATAATAGCTATTCTTCCACTATCGGTTTTAATTACCCTAGCCAATTCGTCCACTGCTTCATCCAATGTTCTTGTAGCTTTAAAACCATGGAAAACATTAACCATCAAAACAACATCCAATGTTTCATCATCCAAATCAATATGTTCAGCAATATTGGATACTATTGGGATTAGGTTATCTGCATTGTTTTCCTGTTTGTATTTAATCATGTCTTCAATAGAAGGTTCATACATATCCAAAGCATAAACACACCCGTCAGTAATGTATTCTTCTAATGCTTTAATAGCTACATGACCATCACCACAGCCTGCATCCATAAAGTTCTCACTGCCTGTGAGATTCAATTCATCTAAAAATTCTTTAGCATCAAGGAACTTTTCACTAGTCATACCTTGAATTCTGTGGCCATTTGCAGGCATCATCATTTTCTTTTTACTCATAATACCACATCTTATAGTATATAAGTAATCAGCTTTAAAAAATAGTATAGAATTTTTCTAAGTAAAAATAAGCTTAAAATTTAAAAAAAGTTATGGAAAAGAGGATTATTTTTTGGGTTTGTTTAACTCCTCTACCTCTTTTTTACTAAGGTTTGGTATAACTTCTTTTTGCTCTTGTTCTTTTATTGGTTCCTTTAACTTTTGCCATAATCATATCCCCATTAAATTTAATTAATAAATTAAAACCAAATAATGTAACTATCAATAGTTAAAATTTGATTCAATATCAGTTTAATCGAAAATCAAAAATAGAATTTCTATAACATAAAAATATTTACTTCTTAAAGTATTTATATCTTTTCTTTAAGTAGTATACTCAGCATTGATTTTTACATAATCATAACTTAAATCACAGCCCCAAGCTGTAGCTTCACCATCACCTTTATTAAGATCAACATTTACAATGACCTCTTCTCCGAGCATGATTTTCTCAGCTCTTAAAAGATTATCAGTTCCTTCAAAAGCAAGGATTTCTCCATCTTTTACAAGGTCAACTTCATCTTGTTTATTAGCTATAGCTATTGTTACTGTATCTGCACTTACATCTGCTCCCGAATAACCAATTGCTGAGACTATCCTTCCCCAATTCGGATCACCACCAAATACTGCAGATTTAAATAAAGGAGAAGTTACAATTGCCTTAGCCGCCAATCTGGCCTCATCAATATTATTAGCCCCATAAATATTTGCTTCAATAACCTTAGATGCACCTTCACCATCTTTAACCATTTTTTAGCCAAATCAATACAAAGATACTCAAGGGCTTCCTAAATTCGGATCAATTTCACCGTCATTGACTATATTGACTCCAGACGCCTTATTTGCCATGAGCAAACAGGTATCATTTGTACTCTCATCACCATCAACAACAATCATGTTAAAACTTTTATTTGCAGCTTTTTTAAGAGCCTTATTAATATATTTACTTTCCATTACTCCATCAGTTACAATAAATGACAGCATGGTTCCCATATTTGGAGCAATCATTCCACTGCCTTTTGTGATTCCTGCAATTTTTACTTTTTTCACCATTAGTTAATGTAACTTCCAATGCACACTGTTTTGGAATTTTATCAGTAGTCATAATGGCATTTGCAGCAGCCAATGAATCTTCAGGTTTGTTACCAAGACTGGAAAATACTTTAGAAGCCACACCAGTTATAACATCAAGAGGCATTTTACGGCCGATAACCCCGGTTGAAGAAATAGCTATTTCTCCTTTAGGAATATTCAGCTCTTTAGAAACCAGTTCAACTAATGATTCACAGTCTTCAATTCCCTGATTGCCTGTAAAACAATTAGCATTTCCACTATTAACAAATACTGCTGAAACTTTTCCTTTTTCAACTACCTTTTTAGTATATATTACCGGAGCAGCCACTATTTTATTTGATGTAAATACTGCTGAAGCATCACTATTTTCACTTACAATAACTGCAACACCATATTTTCCTTCTTTAGCACCTGCCACTTTAAGATTATCAATAACTGACAATCCACCATCAAGTTCTTTAAATATCATATTACTTCCTTACAAAAAATAAATTAATAATCATCTGAATAATCCAAGTTTGATTCACCTTTTTCAAGGTAATTTGATTCATCCTTCTCTGAATCGTAAGCAAGATCATCATTTGTATCGGTTAAGTTTGTAGTCATTTCATGAGTAACATTCTCAATGTGAGTTGTGTTGTTAGCCACATCAGCACCATCATCTGAAATAACCATAGATACACCAATGCCAGCACCTACACAAAATGCAATTAATGCTATAATCATAAACACAACAAGTGTTCCATCGTTTTTAGACGCCACTTTAATCCCTTTCTTTTAATTATTTTTTAATAAACTACTATTATTTAAACATTAAGACAATACTGCATAAATAAGTGCCAATACTATTCCAACAAAACCAAACATTCCTAAACCAAATATGGATAAAACATACACAAATATAAACACAAATGCAAATATTCCAATCAATTTGCCTTTTGATTTTCAATTAAATCTATAATTGTCCTTGAAAATTCAGAAGGAATATTGTAAGCATATAACCCGTTAGCCAATTCAAATACAACCAGTGATAATGGAGATGATGAATTTAAACTATCTACCAATTGAGCCCTTTCACCAGCTTCCCTTCTACTTCTGCCAATTCCTGCTCTGATTTTTGCACCATTATCTAAAGCAAACCATGCAGAATCAAGCCCTGCACGAATAGCCAAATCTTTTGATGGGAACCTTGGCTATAAAATCATCTCCCCTTCACGATGACCTTCTAATTCTCCTTCACACTCGGTTTCAATGAAAGTTTTAATTCCTGTCATCAATTCAACAAGCTTATTTCTACCATTTTTACTGATAAAGCCTGTTGAATCTATTAAATCAATGAACAAATAATTTTGAAATTCTTTTAGGTTTGGACTGCATTAGTTTAAACGGTTCGTCAAACACAAGTGCATATTCACCACCAAGTTTGGTAAATGCAACACCTTGGGGAAATTTCCAACATTCTGAGTGTAATTAATTGACCTCTCAATAGAAGCAGCTCCGGTCATACCTACTGCAGAAATAATTGGAACTCCTTCTTCCAGCCCTATTCCGATAATTTCAATAGCCACCCTTATTGCATCATTTTTACTTAACATTCTTGCAACAAGTTCTGTAGAGCTCTTTTCAACTATCAATCCTTTCTCATTTTCAATGATTTTTACAAGTATATTAATTAAATTAGATGGATGAGGGAGCTCGACATAGAAGTAACGGTCACTACCCATAATAATGTTACTTACAAGTGCATATTCTTCAACTTTATTTTCGGCTGCTTTCAGTTCATAAAAATTATAGTTTTCCGGGAGATTTTCTACACCAACATCTCGCTTAAGATTTTCTAAAATACTTTCAGATGTAATTTCGGCTTTTTCAAGTTCAAAAAGAATAGTTTGAGTATAATTAAATAGCTCAACATACTCTGTTTCAACAGAATTTGTTGGAAAAAACTTAGTTCCAACACTAATTGGATTAAGTTTTGTAGATAGCTTAATAAGTTCTTTAGTTAAGCTATTAACCATCCAAACTTCCTCCTTTTTCTAGCTCAATCTCAAAATCTCCAGGTTTCTCCAAAAGCATATCTGGTTTAACAGAAACAAATGGAAATTTTCAAGATCCGAGCCTTCCGGCTATAGTGCTGGCAATGTTTCTTGAATTTTTCTTAATGAATACTTCATCATGAGTACTTACGCGAACCAAAACATTATAAGGAGCATGTTCTGTAACTTCATCAGCCAGCATTATATTTAACTCAAAAGTGCTTAAGGTCTGGTAAATAAATCATTACGAACAGCTATCAATGGTTTTTTCTCAAGTCTTAACCTGTCAGCAACAGTAACAGAAATATTACCTGCATTTTTAACAGCTAATTTGTAATCCTTTGGATGGACCAATACGAAAATAACATAAGGAGCAGCCACTTCCACATCATCAACCATGTCCACAATCTTGTTAAACATAGGTATTTTTGAAAAGACCTTTTCTAATTTAGAACTGGTGTCATTATCATTATCTATACGGATAATTGCCTGTTTAGCAATGTTTAATGGTGAAATTTCCAAACCTTCTTTTCCGGTATAAACTTCCCATCTTTTGAAGTTTAATTCTTTGATAATCTCATCAGATATGTGCTGCAAAATGTTTTTATCCTTTTTAGGTGATTTAGGTTTCCCAAATGTAACCCTGCCATTTTCTATTACAAAAGGAATCCTCATAGAATTAATATTTTTAAATTCAGCAGCATAGTCTCTGAATTTGTCATTAGATAAAATTTTAGCTTTTTCATTATGGGCTATATTGAGAATAAAATGATCAGCATCATTACCTGCCGGAACTTCCTCTACATTTTCACTTTCCAACAGTTTTTCAAATTTTTCTTTATCATCAATGTCATGACGTAGTGATGCATCAGCAATTATTACAAATTCATCACCGCTTTCTTCTAAAGATTTAACCGCAGCTAAAATATTGGACATTTGAGGCTGTGAATTTTCATTTTTGTACTATATGCAACATTTGAAGCATCAACAACAACTTTCACATTATCACCTAAAATCTATTTAATTAATATTATATTATTTGTAAATTGTATATTTAAATTTAATTAAAAGTTAACTAAATGCTATTTCTCGGATATTCTCCAAATAAAAACCTTTCTCCATCAACTTTATTAAGAAATATCCTAATTGTATCTTCAGTAATTTCATATACATTATATGAATTTTTATCATCTCCTCTAAGTTTATTAGAAGATAATGATCCCGCATTAACAAACAGAGTATTATTCATTTTCCAGATATTTGGAACATGCTTGTGTCCTGCAAGTACCAAATCAACTTCATGGTCAGTTAATGTTTTAAGAACATCTCCTGCATCAGTTAATACATTACGTTCCCTACCTGTTTTTGGAATAGGAATTACATGATGATGAAGAGCCACAATACTAAATAACTCCTCAATAACACATTGGTCTAATTGATGTTCCATCCAAAGATGCTGTGGCCTGCCAACATTTCCACTGGATATGTCTGGAGAACTGCTGTCTAATCCTATAACCACAAATTCATCATCTTTTGTAAGTTTCCAGCTACATTCCCCTATTAACTCTTCAAAAGTTTCATAACCCAAATTACGGGCATCATGGTTTAAGGTACTGCAAATAATGGTGCATCAAACATCTCCAAATATTTGGTAGCTTGGATAAATTCACTATAATAACCATTATTAGTCAAATCACCTGTTAATATTATCATGTCCGGATTTATGGCATTTATTTCAGCTACAGCCTTTATAAAAACATCTTCTTCAAATCCCAACTCACTAATATGTAAATCAGAAATATGTACAATAAGAGGCATATTATTATCCTATTGATTTAATTTTAAGATAGCTTCTGCAAGATCACCATTAGTATCTTCCAAAGCTGCTTTTTGCTTCATCTTCAGATACATTTGCTTGATTAGCTACCATTTCAATATCTTCATCAGGAATAACAAGTTCTTCATCAATTGCTACTTCATGTGCTTTACCGGTTACTTGATAAGTTTCCTGACCCATTACATTCATCAAACTTACTTCAGCATTTGGAATGACTAATTCTTTATCTTCTAAACGGATAATGACTTCTTTGACTCCTTTAAGATCTTTCATATCCATTCCCATCTTTTTCATTTGTCTTTCCATTTTTTCATCTGCTTTGCATTCATATAAGGTATCATAATACTGTCCTCATTAATTTAATATTAGTAATTATTTATATCTTTCAATATTATTAAAATTAATTATAGAATTCAAAATTATACAAACATAACCTTTATTTATACCAAGTATATAATATAAACTGTTTAACGAACATTAAATAATGGGGGATAAATTATGAAAGTTCTGTTTGTTAACCCACCGCAAACGGCCTCAAAATATAAATTTATGGGAGTAATAGCACCACCATTAGGTATTGCATATATGGCTGGAGTACTGCAAGAAAACAATATTGATGTTGAAATACTTGATGCATCTGCAGAAGATATGGATTTTAAAGATGTTGAAAAGGAATTACTTAAAAGAAAACCAGATTTAGTGGCATTGACTGCCCTTACTCCAACAATAGGAAGAGCACTTGAAACTGCACAGGTAGTTAAAGAAACCCTTCCCGACTCAATAGTTGTAATGGGAGGATATCATCCTACATTTAATTTCATAGAAACCCTTGAAGATGAAAATGTAGATATCGTAATCAGAGGTGAAGGAGAATACATCATGTTAAATCTGGTGCAGGCTCTGGAAAATCAAAGCAGTCTGCATGATGTTAAAGGAATTGTATTTGAAGACAAAAACTCAAAAGAAATTGTAGTAAATCCTGAAGCTCCATTGATACAAGATCAGACGAACTTCCTTTTCCGGCACTAAACTTATTGCCAATGAAAAAAAAATACCGTTTATTGGACATGGATACCCATATGACAACTATGATTACAACCAGAGGATGTCCTATGCAGTGTTCATTTTGCTCATCAGCTGCAATGCACGGAAAAAAAAATTAGGGGGAAAGAAGCGTAGAAAACATTGTTGATGAAATAGAATATCTAAAAACAAATTATGATATTGACACAATTGCATTTATGGATGACACCTTCACTTTGAAAAAACGAAAAGTAATGGCTATTTGTGATGAGATATTAAAAAGAAATATTGAAATCATGTGGGGCTGCACATCACGTGTAGACACTCTAGATGAAAAACTTCTGAAAAAAATGAAAGAAGCAGGCTGCATTACAATATTTATAGGAGTGGAATCAGCAGACCAACAACAACTGGACAATATGTGCAAAAAACACTACAATTGCAAAAATTGAAAATGCATTTAAAATTGCACATAAGCTAAAAAATAAGAACAATAGCTTCAGTAGCTTTAGGTATGCTTCTGGAGATACCAAAGAAATCATGAACAAAACAGTTAAATTTGTCCATAAACTTAAACCGAATTATGCAATATACAGTTTAGCAACCCCATATCCAGGAACAAGATTCTATAAAGAAGCTTTTGAAAAAAAATCTTATAAAAATAAAAGATTGGTCCAAATATACATTAATAACTCCAATTTTAGAAACAATAGACTGTTCTTTAAATGATATGAGAAAAATTCAAGCAAAAGCATTTATGAAATTTTATTTAAGGCCACATTATATAATAAGACAATTTTTACAAGACGGCCCTTACCTTTTAAAAAACAATCTTTGGAGTAATAAAAACTGCACTGTCAAAAACTCCTAAAAATACAGATTACAATAAAAGAGAATTAAAAATATGTAATTTTTAAAAATAAGTTTTTGGTGAACATTAACTAAACCAAATTACATATTTTTTATCAATACCAGTAATAAAATAGTTTAAAATAATTTTCAATGGAGATTTAAATTTAAGAAATGTGTTTAAATTTTCTAACCTAATGGATTAATTGGGAGGTAATGTTAATTGTATTTATTGTCAATTGGAGGAAAATAATTAAACTATTTTTTACCAGCATTTAAAATAAGAAATAATTATCAAGACTTTGTTAACTACATTAAACACCATAAAATTGAAATTAATGTTTGAATTAGTTAAGGGATTTTTCAATTTTTCGTCAGAATGTCGTACAATAATTAATTTTTAGTATTGGCACTAATAATTAGCAGAAACTTTAATAACCGCTTAATATAGCCAACAGCCCTGAAATAATTATCACTTACGGAACAATGTAATATATAGTTTACATTGTGTAATATATCCTTTACATATTATGACATATATATTTTACTATTTTGAAAAAATGAAAAAAAAATAAAAAAAGAGAATGGATATTAATAATCTCTATTCCAATACACAATCCCGTAGACTACGCATAACAAAGTGGATAAAATGATTAATACATAAACACCCCAAATCCAAGGGTCTTCAATTCCTAAAACCATCATTGTACCTCACTTCCTTTGTTGCCAATATTTTCAAATGCCTTATCAATAACCTCTTGAGCAGGAGGTTTTGTAAGTAAACTAACAACCAATGTAAATATAGCAGAAACAGGAACAGCTATTAACATTACATCAATATAAGGCCATGGCATGGCCGGCAATAAAGTTGCACAACCAAATATTGCTTTACACAATCCTAAACCTTTAGCTGTTTTTGCAAATACAAAGAGTAACCAGAATAAACTAACAAATGTTCCAGAAACAATACCTGCAATAGCACCTTTAGCAGTGATTCCTTTCCAATACAATGCTCCCAAGAACACAGGTAAAAAAATGCAGCCGCACAGATTTCAAAGAACAGACTTGTTCCAAGAGCAACAATACTTCCCGGAAGAGAAAATGCCAATACTAAAGCTAAAATAATAGCTATAAGAATACCAAGTCTTGTAACTGTAATTTGGTCTGCTTTCTGCTTAGCTTTATTTCTTAAAGTACCATAAATATCTACACCAAATGCAGTTCCCTGAGTATGAAGCTGGGAACTGATTGTAGACATTGCCGCTGCCAATAATGATAGCAGGAAAATATATACAAACCATTCAGGCAATGCCATCGTAATAAATGTTGGAATAACTTTGTCAACATTTCCGCCAACAACATCTACAGCTATTTTTCCCAATTTATCAAAGAAATACACATTGGAAAGTGAACCTACAATATAAGCTGTAGTAGGCATTATTGCAATAAATAATCCTCCAACAAGAACTGATCTGTTTAATTCCCTGTCAGATTTAACAGTCATAAATCTTACAATCAGTTGAGGTTGAGCCAATACACCAATACCTACACCAATAAGAGTAGATGAAACCAAACTCCACCAAAACGGTGAACCCAACTCAGGGAATGTTGTCCAACCTGTTCCCCCTGTAGCTGTAGCACTAGCCGGATATAATCCCACCATATCTGTTAATGCTGTGTTTGCATGAGTTACACCACCAAGCAACCAGTAAACAAATCCAAGTAAAAAATACCATTGCACAAACCATAATTACTCCCTGTAGCGCATCAGTATACATTACTCCCTTAATACCTCCAAAGAATACATAGAATGTAATTATAACTGATAAAATAAATAAGGATATTCCGAAATCAATCATTAAAGAAGATTCTAAGAATCTTGCAGCACCAATAAGAACTACTGCTGCATAAAGCGGCATAGCAAAAATATAACTAAACCTGAGAAATAATGAATAAATTTACTATTAAAACGTTTGCCCAAGAACTCGGGAAACGTTAGGGAACCTAAACTGTGTCCCATTCTACGGGTTCTTTTACCTAAAAATACAAAAGCTATGAATACCCCAATGATTATGTTTAAAAATGCCAACCATAGAACACTCATACCATATTCACTAGCAACTCCACCAAAACCGACAATAGCTGCAGTCGAAATAAAAGTTGCTCCATAACTTAAAGCCATGATAGCAGGATGTGTATCCTTCCCACCAATCATGAAATCCTCTGAGGATTCTGTTCCTTTCCATGCATAATAACCTACCAATACTAAAGCAAAAATGTAGATTATAAATACAATCGCTAAAATCATAATGTCCATAATTTAAACTCCGAATATATTAAAAAAATTAATATATGATTAAATTTTTAATATGAATAGTTATATATAATTTTATATTAAAAAAAAATTAGAACAAAGAAATATAATTAAGTGATACAATGGTATGGAACAAACAAGCCGAATGTATGAGTAAAGAAGAAAAAGAAAAAATTACAGCTGGAAAGATTACAACAGACTGTTAAATTAGCTTATAACAATGTTTCATTTTATAAAGAAAAAATTTGATGAAGCTGGTATCACCCCAGAAGACATAAAAACATTGAAAGATATTGAAAAAATCCCTTTTACAACAAAAGATGATTTAAGAGCAGCTTATCCATTTGGTTTATTTGCTGTTCCCTACGAAGAAATTGTAGAAATTCATGCATCCTCAGGAACAAGCGGAAAACCAACAGTTACCGGATATACCAAAGAAGATTTGGATATCTGGTCAGAGTGTATTGCACGTGGTCTTGGAATGGTAGGTGTTGAAAAAGAATATATTCTTCAAAATGCATTCGGATACGGGTTATTTACTGGAGGATTCGGTATTCACCATGGAGCCCAAAAATTTGGAGCAATAACCGTGCCGATTTCTGCAGGAAACACCAAAAGACAACTTGAAACTATGAAAGACTTCCAAAGTGATGTTATAACATGTACCCCTTCATATGCAATGTATCTTGGAGAAAGTCTTGAAAACTCCGATATTAACTTAGAAGACATTAATCTGAAAATAGGAATCCATGGAGCTGAAATGTGGACTGAAGAAATGAGGCATAAAATTGAAGATACATTAAACATCAAAGCATACAATATCTATGGTTTGACTGAAATTATGGGACCTGGAGTAGCTCAGGAATGTGTTGAACAAAACGGTATGCATATTCAGGATGATCATTTCTATCCGGAAATTATTAATCCGAAAACTGGAGAAACTCTACCAGCAGGTCAAAAAGGAGAACTTGTATTAACTACACTTACCAAAACAGGAATACCAATTTTAAGATTCAGAACAAAAGATTTAACCTCTTTAATTATAGAACAATGTGCATGTGGAAGAACCAGTGTAAAAATGAGCAGAATAACCGGCAGAAGCGATGACATGTTAAAAATCAGAGGAGTTATGGTTTTCCCATCACAAATCGAAAAAGCTTTACTTAAAATTAAGGGAGCAAGTCCAAATTACTTAATCAAGGTAACAAGACCTGATACCTTAGATGAAGTTGAAGTTAAAGTGGAAGCTACCAAAGAACTATTCTCTGATGAAATGAAAGAAATGGAAAAAACTGAATCAATGATTGTAAAATCCATTAAAAGTGAAACTGGATTAAGGGTTAATGTAACATTATGTGAACCTGAATCATTACCGAGAAGTGAAGGAAAATCTGTAAGAGTTATTGATGAAAGAAATTTTGAATGAGGTGAAAAATATGGTAGTAAAACAAATATCTGTATTTATAGAAAACAAAGAAGGAAGAATGAAAAAAGCTATTAATACACTAGCTCAAGAAAACATAAACATACGCGCACTTTCAATAGCTGATACAACCAAATATGGAATCTTAAGATTAATTGTTTCAGACAATGAAAAAGCTATTGAAGCATTGGAAAAAGACGGGTTTATTGTAAGGGAAAATGACGTTATTATTGTTGCAGTTCCAGATGAACCTAACGGATTAAATACCACATTAGCTATATTTGACGAAAAAGGCATCAATTTGGATTACCTTTATGCATTTGTAAGTTCAAAAACAGAAAAAGCTATTGTAGTAATGAGATTGAAACATATGGATGAAGCAATTGCTCTTTTTAAAAGATAGTGATGCACACATCCTAGAAAAAAAAAGATATAGAAGATTTATAGAAAAAACTTTCTCTTTTCTTAATCTTCTTCAGTCAAAACAATTTCAATACATTCTTCTACAAAATAATAAGAATCATCTACTTCTTTTTAAAGTTTCAGCTTTCTCAGTCAACTCGTTTGATTCCAGTAAATGCATGAAATCGTTGAAAAACAAATTCCACTCGTCTTGTTCATCCTCATCACAATAGCTAGTATTTAACCTAATGTCAGCAGGATTGTCAGACCAGTCCACACCATCATAAAACTCCTGAGCTTCAATATTGCCATCTTCATCATAATCAATAGCTATTGAAAGTTCGAACTTTTGGTTCCTGCTTCTTTAGATAATTTGAATTCCGGCATTTTGAAAACCTCCATTAATAATATATTTAAAATTCTTTTTAACAATGATGCAATGTCTGCTTTAGAATAACCTAAACGGACAATAAATAAACTTTTGACAGGTTCTGTTTCAGGAACCACTCCAAGTTCTGACCATCTTTTTAAAATCATTGTGTAATATGCTGTTTATTAAAAGTTGAATAGTGATTAAATCATCACTTTTAATAGCTACAAAAGCATCTTCATCTTAAAAAAAAACATTTTCAGGATCAATTAAAGTAACCCTGCCCGTTTTATCCTTTTTTAATATAGCATTATCAATTTTATAAGGCATATATAACACCCTCTTTTTAGTAATTAATTATTAATTAATTTATAATTATTTAAATATTTAACCTTTAATCCAATTATAACCACTTTCAATAGCTTTTAAATTTAATTCATGAAATTTCGGTTTCAAATTATTTTTCATAGCTGCAATAACAGATTCTTTGGAAAGTGGGAATTTGTCGTCTGCAGTTACAGCACCTAATAAAACCATGTTTAAAGCCAATACATTTCCGGCATCCATAGCCAATTTAGTTCCATCAATCGGAAGGACATGTTTGAAATTTTCTTTTAAAACATCAGTAATGTTACCTACAACCAGGATAAGGTTTATCTGATGAAGCTGGAACAATAGGATGAGTATTGAATACTATTTTAGTATCATCATTTACTTTATCCAAACCCCTTACAGTTTCTATAGGTTCAAATGAAAGCAACATATCTGCACCATGTTCCGGAATAATTGAACTGTTATAATCACCTATTTTTAACTCAGTAGAAACAGAACCTCCTCTTTGAGACATTCCATGAATTTCACTCATAACTACATTTAATCCTTGGTTCATTGCAGCTTCTCCAATAATTACAGAGGTTTTAATAATTCCTTGACCTCCAACACCGCAAATATAAATATTATAATGATTATCCATATTTATTCACCTCTTCCAGCTTCTAAGGCACCATATTTACAAACTTGGATACATACACCACATCCATCACACATAGACTGATCAATAGCTATTTTTCCACCATCTTTTGAAATAGCAGGACATGCAAGTTCACTTACACATTTATTACATCCATTACAATTGGAATCAATATAATTTACTGGTGGTTTCCTAGTTTTACCTTTTAATTAAAGTACATGGAGCTTTAGCTATAATCACACAAACTTCATCACGTTCTAAAGCTTCTTTATATGTTTTAACTACCTGATCCAAGTTTAACGGATTAATTACACGAACATAATTGCAGCCACAGGCTAAAGCCAGTTTACGTATGGAAATTTCCGGTGCATCATCACCCATTCCATCAACAGGAATTAGGGTTTGGCTGACCTCCAGTCATAGCTGTAATCCTATTATCCAATACAGTTAAAATAAAATTGTTTTTATTGTGAACTGCATTTATCAAAGGTGATATTCCGCTATGGAAAAATGTTGAGTCACCAATGAAACTTATTACTTTCTGATTTGTAGCTATTGAAAATCCGCAGCCGTCTCCTACACTTGATCCCATAGACAACAAGTAATCCGCAGCATTATATGGTGGATTTATTCCTAAAGTGTAACATCCGATATCTGATGCAAATACAGCATCTTTAAGAGGAATTCCCAATTCCTCCAATGCTTTATTTACTCCATAATACATTGCTCTGTGAGGGCATCCCGCACAAAGTACCGGAGCTCTGGAAGGAATTTCTTCTTGTAAATTAAGTAAATTATCAGAATAATCATCGGTATTTTCTTCAATGAAGTTTAAATATTTATTGAAACCATTAGCTACAATATCTGAATTAAATTCATGATATACTGGGAAGGTTCCATCTAATTTACCATGAACAACAGTATTTAAATTATTTTTACCAATAGCTACCAATGTATCCTTTTCTATAATCGGATCTACCTCTTCTACAATAAAGACTTCATCATAATCCTTTACAAAATCAGCTACCTTATCATAAGGGAAAGGATATGAAAATCCAAGTTTTAAAACATCAATGTCCAGATTATTATATCTGATTACATCATAAGCATAATTATAAGCACTGCTTGAAGCAATGACACCATATTTTTTATTCTGGCTGAAATAGGATTCAACATTGAAATCTGACTCGTTGGTTATTTTATTAATTTCATCCATTTTTTCCACTAATGCAACATGCATATCCTTTGCAAATGCCGGAACCGGAACAAACTGTGCAGGGTTTTTCTTGAAAAATCCTTTTTCCAATGGCTTTCACCTTCTGAAGAATTATCTACCACCTCACCAAATTCAACAACACCCCTCATATGAGATACACGAGTGGTTGTTCTTACAATAACTGGCAATTTAAATTGTTCAGATAAATCAAAAGCATATTTAACCATGTCTTTAACTTCCTGACAATTAGAAGGTTCTAAAATAGGCACATTTGCTAAACGTCCGTAATTACGGGTATCCTGTTCATTTTGAGATGAAAAAAGTGACGGGTCATCTGCAGATAAAATAACCATACCTCCATTTACTCCACTGTAAGCAGTTGTCATAAATGAATCACTGGCTACATTCATACCCACATGTTTCATGAAAGTAAATGAACGCAGTCCAGATGCCGCAGCAGTAGCTGCAACTTCCATAGCTACTTTTTCATTTGTAGAAAACTCAAAATAAATGTTAGCTTCCTTAGCCAATCCGGATAAAACATTTCCAATTTCTGATGAAGGAGTACCTGGATGGATAAGTAGCTGCAACAGAAACACCAGCTTCTATAACTCCCCTTACAGCTGCCTCATTACCTAACAAAAATTGTTTATCATAAAGGTTTCCCTGTTACTAATTCTTTTAAGTTCATTATTTATTTCCTCAAATAATTTAAAAATCTAATAAAATATATAATATAATAGGTTTAGATATAATATAAATATTATACTTATTTTATATTTGATTATGAGTAAAGGGGTAAAGTAATGATTAAAGTATATGTATCAAGGTTTGACAGAAAAGTGGACAGTGAACCTCATTTGGAGTGTTATGAAATAGAACAGACACCTCAAATGAAAGTTTTAGATGCCATTAATGCCATTAATGAAAAATATGATGCCGACATCAGCATTAGAAGCTCATGTAGAGCAGGACAGTGCGGTTCCTGCGGAATATTATTTAATGGAAATGGGGCTCTTGCATGCCAAAAAGATATAAAGGACGGCGCAATAATTGAACCTCAAAATTTCCCAGTAATTAAAGATTTGATTGTTGATAAAAGCCAGATAGAACAGGAAGTAAAAGATTTGCAACTCTCTTTAAATCCTCAAAGACATGATGATGATTTAAATGAAAATCTAACTCCGGAAAATATTAAAAATACCAAAAAGTTAGAAGCTGTATTGAATGCTATTCCTGTTTTGCAACCTGTCCTGTTATAAAATTCATTAAAACAAAAATTTGGCGGACCTTACATAATGAGATATCTTTCCAAATTTGAATCAGACCCAAGAGATGAATTTGACAGGCTCGATGAAAGTTTAAAAGAAGGATTATACAAATGTACCAGTTGTGGAAAGTGTAAGGCTGTTTGTCCTAAAGATATAAACACCTTTGGAGATGCAATTGAACGTTTAAGGGAAATTGCATGCAAAGAAGGTAAAGGACCGCTTCCGGAACATGTTGCATTTAAAGAAAATATAGAAAAAACAGGAAGGTCAATCAAAGCTGAAGGGCCAAGTTTTATTGAAGAAGTTAAAAATGACAACGGTTCAAAAATAGCATTATTTACCGGATGTATGGTAGATAATAAATTACACCACATTGGAGAAGCATTAATTGATGTGCTTGAAGCTAATGGAATAACCATAGATATTCCTGAAGGACAGGTATGCTGCGGTTCACCATTAATAAGAACAGGTCAGACAGACATGGTTCAGGAACTTGTTGATAAAAACAATGAAGTTTTCAGGGATTATGATACTGTACTTACCATTTGTGCAGGATGCGGTTCCACCCTTAAAAATGACCATCCAAAATATGGATCCAATCTAAATGTAATGGACATCAGTGAATTTTTAGTGGATAAATTGGATACTGACAAAATGAAGGAACTGAACACAACAGTAACTTTTAGCATGACCCTTGTCATTTAGGCAGAGGTCAGGGAATTAAAGGCCAACCTCGTGACATTCTTGAACAGATTCCCGGAGTTACCTTTAAAGAAATGAAATATCCGTGCCAATGTTGTGGAGCAGGAGGTGGAATAAAAGCAGGACATCCTGAAATTGCTATGACTCTTGCAAAAGAAAAAGCAAAAATGATTGAAGACACTGGTGCAGAATCAGTGATTACAATCTGTCCGTTCTGCCAATACAACATTCAAGACGGATTGGATGCAATTGACCGTGAAGACATAAAAAGCTATGAACATAATTGAGCTATTACAACTAGCTTATCAGAAAGATTAGATAAATAGGGGTTGATTAAAATAGGAGATGCAGCTGTAAGTGAAGAAAAAATAGTTGAAACCAACTTAAATTCACCAGAAGTCAAAGAAAAGACTAAAAGTGAAAAAAAAAAATCAACCTCTTCGAAAAATCAAAATCCAAAAACAGTCCAGAGGAATAAAAATAGCTAAAGGTCCTGAAGATGATGCTGAAAAAGAATTAAGCAATTTTAAAAACAACATTTACATTGTTTTTTGTAGAATGTGAAACACCTGAAATATCGGTTTTCTTGCAAGAACTATGGCGAATTTTGGACTGAAGAATTTGGTTCTTATCAATCCGCCTACTTTAACCCCTGAAGCATTTTATCAGGCAACACATGGAAAATACATTGTCGATAATGCTAAAATATATCATACTCTTGATGAATTCTATCAGAGCCAAAGGATAGACTTTAAAGTAGCTTCAACTGGTGTAGCCGGAGGAAGTTACAATCTCTCAAGAATCCCTGTAAGGCCTGAAAATCTTGGAAAAAACATCAATACCAACAATAAAACAGCTATTTTATTTGGAAGGGAAGGAAATGGACTTACAAATGAAGAAATTGAAGACTGCGACATTTGTGTTTCAATTCCAACTGATCCCACATACCCTATTTTAAACATATCTCATGCAGCAGCCATTATTTTCTATGAATTATTTAAAAATATGCATGAATATCCTGTTGAAGGTCTGGAAGAAAGTACAGCTATTGAAAAAGAATATGTGCTGAAAGATATGTATGACTTGATTGATGGTTTAGATATCCCTGAACACAAAAAAGAAAAACGGACTCAAATCATTTAAAAATATTATTAATAGAGCCTACATTACAGGCAGAGAAGCCCATACATTAAAAGGAATTTTAAGACGTTTAAAAATGAAAATGGGTAAACAATGAGAAAAATTAGTTTTGCAGACATAAGCATATTTATAGTAAACTACATCTTCAACTGGAGATTCAGAATAGCTAAATTAACTAAACAATCCAAAATAATAAGGAAAATCATTGACAAGGGATTATTTGAAGATGATGACGTTACAGTTATTCCAAATACAATAAAAAATCAATAAAACAATAGAAGCTGAAAAATCTGAGTTTATTCCAACAGATATCTTGAAAGAAGTTATTGAAAAAATTGACGATATTGTAATAATGAACAGCTGCCTTTGTAGAACATCCAACAATTGTAAGGATTATCCTCAGGACATAGGCTGTATTTTCCTTGGGCCAACATCCAGAAAAATTCCGCAAAACCTTTGCCATAAAGCAAGAAAAAAAAGAAGCCCAAGGACCATGTTGATAAAGCAGATGCTGCAGGATTAAGCCATATAATCGGCAGGAATAAAATTGACTCTATTTGGATGAATGTAAAACCAAAAGAAGGCCTTTTAACCATATGTCACTGCTGTCCATGCTGTTGCTTGTGGAAAGTAATACCTCAATTAGACGACAAAATAAGCGATAAAATGCACAAATTAGATGGTGTGGAAATAGCTATTGATAACTCAAAATGCATAGACTGCATGAAATGTTTAAATGAAATATGCATGTCTGAGGCTATTAGTTTTAAAGACAATGCCATCCAAATCAATCAAAATAAATGCAGAGGCTGCGGACTCTGTGTTAATATTTGTAAACAAAATGCTATTACTTTAAAATACAACGATAAATCAATTGATTCAATAGTCAACAAATTACAAAATTTAGTTGAACTTTAAAAACCGAATATAAACTATTTTTTTTACAATGAAAGTTCATTAAAAAGACAAAGCTCAGGTTAAAATATTTTAAAAAATTTTTATAATTGTAATTGAAGAAATATAATTACATAATGAAAATTTATGAATATTATTAAAAATGAAATAAAAAAGATTCTTTTTATTATGAACAAAAATTAAATTAATCGCTTATTCATTCAAAGAAAATAAAATAATCTGGAATTAATGTTAAGTTTAAACAATTATTTTGTCAAAAAAAGAGTTTTTTGAAGTTAAAGGAGATAAAATGAGTGAAAATAGTAATATGCTATTAGGCGTTAAAGACAAACCTCCTGCAGTAAATTGGATTTTACTTGCTATACAGCATGTATGTGCTATGTTTGGAGCTACTATTTTAGTACCAATTGTTGTAAATACTACTGTTGGATCAGATGTCTTATCAATACCTGTAGCTCTTGTCACCTCTGGTATAGGTACTCTCATTTACATTGCATGTACTAGAGGAAGAAGTCCTGTTTATCTGGGAAGTTCATTTGCATTTATTGCACCAATGGTAGCAGGATATGCAATAGCTGGAAAAGCCAGTGTTTTTACAGCTATAATGTGTGTAGGAATAGTGTATGCAATTATTTCAACTATAATTAGAGTAGTTGGTAAAGAATGGATTAATAAAATATTGCCTCCTGTTGTTGTTGGGCCTATGATTATGATTATTGGTCTGTCACTTGCACCAACGGCAATCGAAGAAATTGGTTTGAATGCTAGTTCAGTTCCAATCACAAGTTTAATAATAGCTTTTGTTGCATTTTTAAGTACTGCAATTTTAGCAGTCAGAGGAAAAGGAATACTAAGAGTAATCCCATTTTTAATTGGAATTATAATAGGTTATATTGTAGCAGCACTTCTCGGAGTAGTTGACTTCTCCGGAGTTGCAAGTGCCCACATTATTGAAATTCCAAAATTCTACATACCATTTGTTGATTATAATCTTAATTTTGAGCAATACTGACAATTGTACCAATTGCATTAGTAACTATGGTTGAACATGTTGGAGACCACAAAGTTTTAAGTGAAATTATCGGAAGAGACCTGATTCAGGATCCAAGGTCTTGACAGAACTCTTTTAGGTGACGGTATAGCTACTTTTATTGCAGCACTTCTTGGTGGACCTGCAAACACAACCTACGGAGAAAATACATCTGTTGTAGGTATGACTAGAGTTGCATCTGTTTATGTAATTGGACTTGCAGCTATTATAGCTATTATCTTTGCATTTTCAGGACATTTAACTGCACTGTTAACTGCAATCCCTTCACCAGTTCTTGGAGGTATTTCAATCCTTCTTTATGGATTTATCTGTGTAAACGGTCTTAAAATCTTAATCCACAACCATGTTGATTTTACAAACACTAAAAATGTAGTTGTTGCAGCTACAATGTTAGTTTTAGGTTTAGGAGGAGCTACACTATCCATCGCATACGGAAATTTATCATTAGCTATTTCCGGCATGTCTTTAGCAGCAATCATTGGAATCATCCTTAACTTATGTATTCCGGAGGAAAAACATGAATGAAATTGTTCTGAACCATCCATTAATAACACATAAATTAGGTATTTTAAGGGATATCCATACAGGAACTAAAGAATTTCGTGAATTAATTACGGAAATTTCCACACTTCTTTGTTACGAAGCAACTAAAGATGCAAAATTGGAAAAACAATAATAGAAACTCCTCTTGAAAAAATGGAAACCGGCAAACTAAATGAAGACAATTATGCAATTGTGCCAATTTTAAGAGCAGGAATGGGGATGGTAGATGGAGTTATAAATGTAATTCCAAATGCAAAGGTAGGCCACATCGGTCTTTACAGAGATGAGGAAACATTCCAGCCTATTGAATACTATTTTAAAATGCCTGAAAATGTTAGTCAAAGAGAAGTACTGATTATTGATCCTATGCTTGCAACTGGTGGAAGTGCATCTGCAACTATTTCAAGACTTAAAGAAGAAGGAGTTAAAAAAAATCAAACTTTTTATGTGTTGTTGCAGCTCCTGAAGGAATTAATTTAATTGAAAAAGACCACCCTGATGTTCAAATTTACTGTGCAACAGTAGACAGAACTTTAAATGAAAGCGCATACATTCTACCAGGTCTTGGAGATGCTGGTGACAGAGTATACGGTACAAAATAATACTATGAATTATTCATAGTATTCCTTTTCTTTTTTTAAAATACAGAATAGAAAGAGTTTAATTTAATCATATGCCTCCTTCAAATACCAAAAATATACCATAACCTATGAAAATTAATACTAAATAAATAACAGATCCCTTTTTATAACCTTGTACAGTTCTAAGATCAAATGGAACAACATTATCCAAAATATCTGGAGACGCTATGAATATTTGAGTTAAAAAAGAAAATAAAAAATACAATACTGCCCAAATTAATGGATAAGTACCATAAATCAAACTAATTAAAATAGTCCTTATTGAAAATTCAAGACCTGCCATTGCATTAAGCTGACCCAGCATGAAATAAAATGGAGGGCAATAATCTAATTGTTTGGGTGTGACAATTATCTTATTTTCATAAGCATCAATCCTTAAAAACATCAAAATAAATGGGATAGGCATGGCAATAAGAAAAGCTGTTGCTACAATTATATTACCATAATGCAAACCCATTACAAAGAAAAGTATAGAAAATAATGGAGCAGCTGTTGTAATTAAAACAATAGCTGCTTTATAAGACATTCCTTCATTTCTTCCAGGAACAATGTAGTATCCATCATAGCCCAAACCATATTTTTCATCAATCCATTCTCTTTTATATATAACCATACTAAATAAAAAAGAAAACACACTATTTGCCAATAAAATCATAATAAGTTCATTGAAGCTCCATTTAAACAATACCTTCATTAAACCAAATAATAAACAACCAATCAATAAACCTACCAAAAAAATATAAATTGAATATCCTTTGAGTTCATCATTAGGTATTTTGTCCCAACGACGAAATGCAAATCTAAAAATATTTTTCAAAATAACACTCCTCATTCATTTTTATGAATTATCATTAATAATTTCATGTACAAAACTTGGAAAAACGTCCCATTTAGCAACATCCTTAATTTTTTCTATAAACTGCACATCATATAAATTTTTCAAAATTAAGTCTTTAACTCCAAATTGAATAAATTTCTTTTCAAAGGTTACGCAAACACTTTGAAAAATAGGTTTACACACATAATAAACATCCACTTTTTTAATAGCATATCTAATAATATTTTCGCCTAATTTAATATCTCCACCAACAAAAGGTAAACGCCAAGCCATAACCGAATCAAATACAAAAAAGCATAATCAACAGATGACGCATCATCATCAAACAAACCATCTGCATAAGCCAATATACATTCACCAATACCTGCTATAGCTATAGCTAAACATGCTAATTCAGGAGAACTCAATATTACACCTGCAAAAAGCAATATCGCACCTATAGAAATTATTTCACTACCTACAAATCCTATTGCTGTGGATATAATAAAATCTTCCCAATCAAAACCAATACTATTAATTTCATTAGTGATATTATTACTTGTTTCTTTAATCTCATTTATTCCTTGTATAACTCCATTAGTAAAATTACCCACAGAATCTAAATATTTACTCTCCAAAGAACTCATATTTAATAAATTATAACCATATTCCCTTGCATCTTCAGTTATATTATCATGATAACAAGGCATAGCACAAATCAAACTATCAGAAAGCATAGCATCTCGAACAATACCAGTAGCTTTATCTAAAATTAAAAACATTCCTTTTTGATCGTTTTTAAAAATCAAATATTTGTCATTAGCTAAAATATCCCATGAATTGTTATTTAAAAAATCAACAATCATAGATAATGTAACTGTTCCAATTTCAGTATTATTCCATATAAAAGTTCCAACCATCTGTTCAATAATGCTGTAACTAAAAAGAACATGCAAACCTGAAATTCCAAATATTAGAATCATTTCCTTGAACTTTCATGCCCATACCATGATCAGATTCACCAGTAATATATACACTTCTATAATCATTACACATAGAGAAAACTACTGGAGAAACTCTATTCCAAGTTACATTATAATAATTAGCAAATTTATCTGCTAACTTATCATGTTCATAAATTACAAGTAAAGCTGATAAAAAATGAACCATATGCTGCCTTCATTTCACCTGCAGACAATAATTCACCATAATCTAACCAATATTTTAATTTAGAATTAGATACATTCGAAGTAACAAGCAAAACTACGCAGTCTATCATAACCAATATTCAAATTATTTTCATCAATTAAATTATCATAATAAATTAAACTAATTCTATGAATAGCATTATCTAAAAACTTTAAGTTATATTTTTTCTTTTTCATCCCCAAACATTATATTTGGTGCATCATCAACACTAATTAAATAATCAAAACACTGAAGCAGTTATCAAACAAAATAAAATACATCAAAATAATACTTAAAATATCAAATTTATCCAAAACTTAAAAAATAATAACCCACAAAAAATATATTATATTAATTTTGTTTGTGTGAAAAAAATGGCTATTTTAAGTGATAAAACCATAAAAAGAATATCTCGAAGAAGGCAAAATTGTAATTGATCCTTTGAAGGATGAACAGCAAATCCAACCTTCATCAGTAGATATGCGATTGGGTGATGAGTTTAAAGTCTTTAAGGTAATTAGAAAACCTTATATTGACCCGAAAGACGAAGAAGATATTGCAGAATACATGGAATCCAGTACAGTTCCTGAAGGTGAAGCATTTATAATCCACCCAAATGAATTTGCACTAGCTACAACACAGGAATATGTTAAAGTACCTGATGATTTAGTAGCTAGAGTTGAAGGCCGTTCCAGTATGGGAAGACTTGGTGTTACAATGCATGTTACAGCAGGATATGTCGATCCTGGCTTTGAAGGTAGAATAACCTTAGAAATATCCAATATCGGAGCCATGCCTGTTGCACTCTATCCCTTGGTCAAAGAGTATGCCAGCTAGTATTTGAAACTATGACTACTCCTGCCGAGTTACCTTATGGTCATCCGAAAAGAAATAGCAAATATATGAAGCAGTTGAAACCTGAATCTAGCAGAGTTAAACTAGATTATGAATTAAAAAATAATGGAAGTTAATACTTATGAATCATGACAAAATGACAAATATCAGTGCAAAAAGAGGATTTTTATGGCCATCCTTTGAAATATATTCCGGAGTTTCCGGATTTACAGATTATGGACCTCTTGGAGCCAGCTTGAAGAATAATATAATGCAGAAATGGAGAAAACAATATGTTTCTGGAGAAGGGTTTTATGAAATAGAAGGCCCTACTGTAATGCCTAAAGAAGTTTTAAAAGCATCAGGACATGTTGACAACTTTACAGATCCAATGACCAAATGTGAAGAATGCGGAGAAGTATTTAGAGCAGACCACATTATTGAAGAAGTTATTGGTGAAGATGTAGAAAGCCTGGAAAATGAAGAGCTTGACCAGATAGTTATTGACAATGCCATCAAATGTCCGGAATGTGGTGGAAAACTTTCCAATATCTGGAATTACAATTTAATGTTTAAAACCATGATTGGAGCCAAAGGTGACAAAGTAGGTTATATGAGACCTGAAACAGCTCAGGGAATTTTTATATTATTCAAACGTCTTGAAAGATTCTTTAGAGGAAAACTTCCGTTTGGAGTTGTTCAACTTGGAAAAGCATATAGAAATGAAATTTCACCTAGGCAGGGAGTTATTCGTTTAAGGGAATTCACACAAGCAGAAGCTGAAATATTTTTAAATCCTAAAGACAAAAGCACCCCTAAATTTAGCCAGATAGCTGATGAAGTTTTACGCTTAAATTCTAGGATGTTCAAATAAATAACAGCGAACCTTTAGAGATTACTGCCCGTGAAGCACTTGACAAAGGAATTGTAGCTAATGAAATGTTAGTTTATCAGTTATACTTAGCCAGAAAAATTTTTAAATGAAATTGGTATTCCTAATGATGTTTTAAGATTCAGACAACACTTACCTGGAGAAATGGCTCATTATGCTCTTGACTGCTGGGATGTTGAAGTTAAAACCGACAAATATGGTTGGGTTGAAATAATCGGAATTGCTGACAGGGGAGATTATGACTTAACATCACACAGCAAATACAGTAATGATGATTTAAATGTATTTATTGAATATGATGAACCTAAAACAGTGAAAAAAAACAGTTGTAAAAACCTAATTTGTCCAAATTCGGACCTATATTCAAAGGAGATTCCCCTAAGGTAAAACAGGCAATTGAAGAAGCTGATGTAGATGAAATCAAACAGGCCATTGAAAATGATGGAAAATATGTAGTTAGTCTGGATAAAGATTATGAGCTAACTTCCGATTTACTGCTTTTCGAAGATGTTGAAGAAGAAATCTCCGGTGAAAAAATAGTTCCTCATGTTATTGAGCCTTCATTTGGTATTGACCGTATTGTTTATTCTGTTTTATTACATTCATTTAAAGAAACAGACACAAAAGATTACTTTTAAATTTGCACCTTCTGTTGCGCCTGTCCAAGTGGGAATTTATCCTCTTGTAAACAAAGAAGGCCCTCGTGAAATAGCTATTGAAATAACCGACAAATTAAGAGAATCAGGATTTAAAGTTGAATATGATGTAAGTGGAACAATTGGTAAAAAGATATGCCAGAGCAGATGAAATTGGTATTCCTCTTGCAATAACTGTTGATTTTGACAGCTTAGAAGACAATAAAGTAACTGTAAGAAACAGAGACAGTGAAGCTCAGGAAAGAATAGCTATTGATGAAATAAAAATTATTATTTGAAGAATATTATAAATGAGTAAAAAATACTCATTTATTAATCTTATTTTTAAAGTTTTCAAATAAATTTTCACCCCATTTAATGCATTCCTCTTTTTTTAGAAGTTATTATTCTGTTTTGGTCAAAATTTCCGTCTTCCTTAAAAAGGCCAAGAATCATTACTTTATCAGTTACAACCAATAAGAAAGCATTTTCAATATTAAAAGCAGTTAAATCCACATTGTCATTTTCCAGATTTAAGAAATATTCAAAGTTCTCTTTAATGTTTTTGGGAATTATTATTTCAATATGGCTGCCCTCCTCAATTAAATCATTTATATATTTATTAAAATCCCCATAGAAAAAAGGGAAGAACACATTTTAAACTGGAAGCTTCATTTAACGCATGTTGAATTATATTATAAGTTCTATAAACATCCTTTTCATTAGATTCAACTAAAATAGCTCTACCAAGCAGATATAATTGAGCTACTGATTTTTCAGGAATCATATCTACAATATGAGCATCCAGAATATTAAAAAACTTATTAAATAGATTTATTGTATCCTTTAATTCCAAAATATTAGACACATATAGTTCAGTTGTATTTGAGATATGATACAAATTTCCGCTTCTATAAATAAATCCTCCCAGTTCCAGTCCAAACATGTTACTGGATATTGAGCTGTAACTTAATCCTGTAGTTCTATTAATGTCTTTCATGTTCAATGGCTGTTCATATAAAGTTGCCAAAATTTTCAACCTTACTAAAGAGTTTGTTATATATTTAATTTCTTCAGATATTGTTTCGTAGTTTTCCATGCATTCTTGATTTTCATTCACAGGTATCACCAAAAAAGTATTACTGGCAAAGGTATTTTTAATACTAAAAAATATAAAAACTCTCAAAGTGAGCAGATGTGTAAAATAACACATAAGAAAAATATAAAAATAATAACTCTGAAGCATTAATTTTTTTAAGATAGACAACCATAATACTAATCACAAAACAGACATTTATAAGAAAGTGATTGAAATGATTGACACACATATGCATGGAGATTCAAGAAGTAGTGAAGATTTTGGCGAAATGTATTTATCTGGAATAGATACTGCAATAACTTGTGCTTTCTACCCGTACAAGCTAAATAATGAAAGCACCCTTTTAAATCATTTAGAGAGAATTCTCAACTATGACACCAAAAGAGCTAAAGAATATGGGCTTGATTTAAAAGTCGCTTTAGGAATTCACCCTGCAAACACAAGTGTAAATCCCGATTTAATATATGAAAACCTCTACAAATGGATTGAAAACAAACAGATAATAGCTATTGGAGAAATAGGTCTTGAAGATTTAACAGATAGTGAAATAGCCATCTTTAAAAAACAGTTAGATATTGGTGAAGAAACTAAAACAAAAGTTATTGTTCACACACCACGTAAAAATAAAAAAGAAGTTTTAAAAGTTATTCAGGACATTGTACCGCAACATATTGACCCGAAACTAGTCGTTATTGACCATATAAATCAAAAATGTAGCTGAAGATGTAATTGACAAAGACTACACATTAGGATTAACAGTACAGCCTCAAAAAAATGGACAAAGAAGAAGCAATAGCTATATTGGATGAATACGGATTTGACAAATTCCTTCTAAATAGTGACATCAGCAATAAACCCTCAGATCCTTTTGTCCGTTCCAAAAACAGTACGTGAGCTTGAAAAATTAGGATACAAAAAACAGAAATAGAGAAAGTAGCATTTAAAAATGCTGAAAAATTCTTTAAAATATAAGAATTTTCTTACTTTCTAACTAAACTGACTCCTTTTGGAGCTATAATAATTAAATTTTTATCATTGCAGCGGGAAAGTAAAAGTGCTTCTGCACCATAATTACTTCTCATTTGTTTAATTTTTTCACCGGCAAGTTTGAAATTAGCCGGACTTTCTTTTTCTAAAAAAAAGATAAATCTAAAATAACAGGATTGCTTTCTTCAAGAACTTGGTCTACAACATAATTAATATCATCAATAGTTTTCGGCCTTATCAGCATTATTTCATAGAAAGACTGTTCCGGAGAAATAGAAACATCATCATAATAGCTATGGCTACTTAAATCTGAAGCATTATTATTTGACATTCTAAAGTCACTAGACGGGGTACTTGGTCTTCTATAATTATTTTGCTGTTTATTATGTAAAGATGTATCTTCTTCAAAACCTAAACTTCTTTTTTTAAAGCATCAGTGAAACCCATTTAAATTACTCTCCTAAATAATCAAATATCGCATCTAATAATTTTGAAGCACCATTGTTATAAACATCCTCTACAGGCAGGTTATATTTGTGTTCAAAGTATTCAGCATCTAAATCCAATTCAGCATTTTTAAGATTAATTGAAATTCCTACAACTTTTGTAGGTTCAACAGCTTCAATAGCTCTAATTTCTTCTTCAATGCCTCTAGGTTCCCTATATGGATGATTTGGTCTGTGTCCAATAATAACTGCATCAGGAGCAGTGCCAATTAAAATAGCTGCAGATAAACCTCTTGGATGAGGATTTCCCTTTTCGGTTAAACTGGACTGACCTTCAATGAAAATAATATCTGGTTTTTTAGTTTCTTCAACATATTTAATTGCAGACAACACTGCTGCAGGAACATCCATAGCTGATAAACTTCCTGCTCTGAAATTAAATTCTGTAGGTTCCTCAAGACCCATTTCATCAGTGGAAATAACTGCTGAAGTTAAGCCTCTTTGAGTAGCTGCAATTCCCAATTTCTTGGAAGTGGTTCTTTTACCGCATTCCTGAGAAGTTCCTCCAACAAAGATTACCGGAGCTTTAGGTTCATATGAGATTTTCGGTAAAACTTCACATGACTTTTCAGGAGCTATTCCAGCTATTTTTTCAACAACATCTAACCTAGGACCTATTTCTTTGATAATTAAATTTTTTGAATCAGCAAATTTTTTTAAAGAAATATTATCTTCAATAGATAATGACCTAAATGAAGTTATGACATTTAAACCAGCATCAATAGCCTGAACAGCATATTTAATAGCAGATCCTTCAGCACCAATAGGCAACATAATAACAAGAGAATTTGCAGAAGTTTCGCTTAAACATTCTTCCAAACTACCAGAAACAGTTTGACCGCAAAACTGAGTTCCCTGTTTATTAACATCATCATCTATAAATCCAACTGCCTCAATGCCTTCAAGATTGGAGAATTTTTCACCGCCTCCACCACAACCAACAACGATGAATGGATTCAAATCTTGAAGTTCTTTAACAGAATTTACTGAATACAAAAATATCACTCCTATAACTTATAATTTATAACAACTGTGTAACAAAATAATCTTAATTTTTTATAAAAACTTTATTAAAAAAAAAGGTTTTCAAAAAAATTATAATCTATTTATTAAATATTAGTTTTCTTATTATTAAAAGATAATGTTTTTATAAATAAAATATGATAATTATTATATAACTATCAAAAAAGATTAGGAGACTACCAACATGAGAAAACCTTATGTTATATTAATTGGAAGTGCCTCTGGAATTGGTAAATCAACAATAGCTGCAGAATTAGCTAAACAATTAAACATAAAACATTTAATAGAAAGTGATTTTATACGTGCTGTAGTTAGGGGGAATTATTGGAAAGGAATATGCTCCTGCACTTCACAATTCATCTTATGAAGCATATAAAAGCTTAAGAAACAAGTCAAAATATGATAACTATGATGAGTTGGTATCAGCAGGATTTGACGAACATGCATCTTATGTTATCCCTGCTTTAGAAAAAAGTAATTCAAAGGGCAATTACAGATTATGATGACATCATAATTGAAGGAGTGCATTTGGTTCCGGGATTAATTGATATTGAACAATTCTACGAAGATGCAAATATTTATTTCTTCATATTATCATCAGATGAAGAAGCACATAAAGAAAGATTTGTTAAAAGAGCAATTCAAATACACAGAGGTGGAAAACAGCTAGAATTCTTTACAGAAAACAGAATAATCCACAACCACCTAATATCACAGGCTGAAAAATTTAATGCAACAATAGTGAAAACTGAAAATATTAACAATACATTATCCAAACTGCTTAAAACAATAAAACAAACTTGTAAAACCGTGTGCTTAACAAACAGCGTTGATGAATTAGAAGAAGTGGTTGACATCATCATAAAACAGAATAACAGCAGCATAACAAAAATTGTATACAAACTAGGGGATTTAAAGATTCCCTAGTTAAAACCACCAATATTTCAGATTCCGATGAAGCAACCAAATTTATTAAAAGTATAAATGAAAACAAAGATAAAAAAGAAGATTTAAATAAATTATACGCTCTGTCAAAATACAGAAAATTTACCATCTGTGCACCTGATGATGACAGTTTAAATAATATAATTGAAGAATTAACAAAAAGAGGATTTGTTTATAATGAATGAAACAGAAATTAACGAAATGAGTATTAAATGTCCTGCATGCAACACTGAAAACACAGCCAAATCCATAATGAAAGAAATTGAAATACCACATTTTGGAAAGGTTTTAGAAACAACTATCATTTGTGAATCCTGTGGATTTAAACACAGCGACATTATAGCACTTGAACAGAATGACCCTGCAAAATATATTTTAAAAATAAATAAAGATAATTTATCCACCAGAATTGTCAGATCACAGTCAGCAACTGTGTCCATTCCAGAAATTGGTGTTAAAGTGGAACCCGGTCCAAAATCAGAAGGATATGTAACTAATGTTGAAGGTGTAATCACCCGATTTGAAGATGCAGTAAAACAGGCACTTCATTTATTTAATGACAATACTTCTCAAAAAAAATGCACAGCTAGTTTTAAATGATTTGAAAAGTATAGTAAATGGAGAAAAAAACAGCTACTTTAATTATTGAAGATCCATTCGGTCAAAGTAATGTTGTAAGTGATGATGTTGAAATATTAGATATTCCTGAAGAGGAATTAAAATTATTAAAAACAGGTTTCAGTATTATTGAAGATAATTAAAAAGGAAGAATTTATTCTTCTTCCTCTGTTTCTTCATCATCATGTGCTAAAAAGCTGCTTAAATCATCTTCTTCAGCAACATCTTTTAATTTTAAAGTTCTTTGAACATCCATAGCTAATGCATTACAGTCTGCTTTAATAGCTTCTAAATGTAATAAAATTCTTTCTTTTTCTTGATTAATCCTTGTAATGTTGGTGTATGGGTAAGTAGATTCCTTAAGCATTTCATACTCAATAGTAGTATAAGGATAATCGTTTAATTGTTTACATACGTTTTTAAGAACTTCACCTAAGAATTTGTTCATTTCTACTTTTACTCTTTCCCTAATCATTTTGTCGTCATCAAGATTTTCTTTCATTAAACGAACAACTTCTGCTTTAGCGAAAGGTAATTTTTCTTCATCTTCTTCTATAAATTCTTCGGTTGTTTCTTCAATCATTTCTTCATCAGACATAATTTCACATCATAATGTTTAATATTGAGTAAAAATAGTAATTTTTGATAAAAATTATCAATACATCAATATCTAAAGATATATTTGTTAAAAGTCCTATTTAAAAGTATTGATAATTTAAGAATTATGAATTATCTTTTTAATACTTTTATTAAAAAACATTAAAATAATTGATGCAAAAATCAATAATTCCTATAGTTTAAAATTTTTAAAAATCCTTTTAAAAAATAAAAAATAGTAGCCGAATAGCTACTTTAAATTATCTTTTCTTTGAAATTTTAATAGGTAAAAATCCGATTGATATCATTGAAACTAAAAGCAGCAGCACAATCGGCAAACCTGTTTTTGGCAATTCAATAGTTGTTAAAGACTGCGGATGTGTCAAATTTTCTAATTTTGAAACCATAGACTTTTGAAGTGAATTTTTAGCCAATACTAAAAAGATAAGTATCATTTACAGGATTTTCTATTTTTTCTGTTGTGTTTTCACTTACAAAAACACTTGTTCCGTCCTGATTATTGGATTTGTCATAATCAAAAGTATCAGATGAAACAGCAACTTTATTTTCAAATTTACCGCAAGCGTTTGCAGCAGCATTAATAGTCAGCCTGACTTTTTCACCATAAGCTAATGAATCAATAGTTAAAACATTGCTTTCATTATTGAAATTGCCTTTGGTGCTTTCAAATGAAATTACTTTTAAATTAGGGTTTAATAATTCACTTACCTTAATATTTTCAGCACTGTCAGGACCGTTATTTGTAATTTCAATTACATATTCAATTAAATCATTGATGTTAACTTCCTGTTTTGATACTGATTTTTCAATAGACAAATCTGCAGCCGGTTTAACATGCACTGATTTTTCAAAATAGTTGTTAGTTAAATTACTGTCTTTTTCATTGCCTTTGACATTAACAACATTTGTAATGTCTCCTGTTTTTACAATTTTAGAGACAATATTCAATTGCAGCTTTTCACCGGCATTTAAATTACCGACATCCCATATATGCCATTTACCGGATTATAAAAACCTTTAGACAGATAAGATGAAATATATTCAACAGACTTTGGAAGCAAATCATCAACTATAACTCCAGTAGCCATATTCGGCCCATTATTTGAAACGATTATTGTCCATTTAATCAAATCATTATAATTGGGATTTGAATTGTTGATTAATTTAATAACTGACAAATCAGCTATTTTAACTGCATTAACCGATTCATTATCATGATTATTTGATTCATTCCAATCATATTGTGTGGAATTGACACTGACAAAGTTTAGAATTTTTCCGATTTTATTAACTTTACAATAAATATTTAAAGTTTCATCAGTTTCAGGTGCTAATGAGTCAATCGTCCATATACTCGATTTAACATCATAATTTCCTTTTGTTGAGCTAGACTTTACAAATATCAGCCCGTCATCCAATAAATCATTAACCTGAACAGTTGTAGCTATGTCAGGACCGTTATTTGAAACAACAACTGACCATTTAATTATTTCACCAAAATCCGGAGAAGTATTGTTTACATACTTTTTAACAAAAAGATCAGCACTTTGAGCAACCTCAATACTTTTATTTACAATATTATTAGTCAAATTACAATCATATTCATTTCCTGCAATATCAGCAATATTGACAAGTTTTCCTGTTTTATTAACTAAACAGATTATTGTTAATTCTTTTGTTTGATTATTAATCAATTTGCCAACATTCCATCTTCCATTAAATGATTTATCAATACTGATTAATCCTTCAGGCAAAATATCACAAACAACAACACCTGTTGCAGTATCAGGACCATTATTAGTAACTCTTAAAGTCCATTCAACCAATGAATTAAATTTAGGATTAGTATCATTGACTAATTTTTTAATAGCTAAGTCAGCACATACATCAACAGCAATAGACTTATTATCATAGTTATTAGTTAAATTCCAATCATATTCCTTTCCAGACACAGAAGCGTCATTTGCTATTTTTCCTGTTTTATTAACCAAAGTCACAATATCTATAGAAACGGATTTGCCACTTTCCAAAGTTTCAATATTCCACAATCCTGATTTTACATCATAATTTCCGGTGCTTGAAAGATAAATCAAATCTTTAGAAAGCAAATCACAAACAACAACACCAGTAGCTTCATCCGGCCCATTATTAGTAACTCTCAAAGTCCATTTAACTAAAGAGTTAAATTTAGGATTGGTATCATTAACCAATATTTCAACAGCCAAATCTGCTGATGGATTAACATTAAGACTTGCTGAATCATTATTGTTTTTTAAATTCCAATCGTATTCATTTCCAGACACACTGGCTTCATTTATAAAAGTTCCTGTCTTATTAACTAAAGTTTTTATATTAATTATTTTGGATTCACCAATGTTAAGAGAATCAATATTTAAAATGCCTGTTTTTTTGTCATAGTTTTCATCATCACAGCTTAAAATAATTAAACCTTCAGAAATTAAGTCTTTTAATCTGATTCCAGTTCCAATATTGGGGCCATTATTTGTAATTTTTAATGTCCATATTACTATATCGCCATAATTAACATCAATCCCATTAGAACTTTTATTTAGTTGAAGATCTGCTTTAGGAAAAACACTAAAATAAGTAACATTTGCAATATATTTGTAGTAAGTGTCCTCGAAATGGGTTGCACTAACCTTATATCTGCCGGGTTTTAAATTTTTTAAGATATTTGAAACCTGCCCTTTAAAATCAGATTTTAAAGTTTTATTAAATGCTACAGACCCATCTTCATGAGTTACAGTTAATAAAATATCCATATTGTATTCTCTGCTGTCCTGATATAATTTTCCATTATCTACAGCTCCCAAAATAGGAGTTTCACCATTTACTTTAATTTTATCTTGTTTTGCATTATTATAAATTGCATTTGAAACAAACAAATCATTATATTTAGCTATATTATTTCCACCAAATATAGTAGCTGAAACTTCACAATCATCACCATAATAAATATTTTTAGCACAAATCGGCAATGCATAAACCCATGCTTGATTTTCTGCCATTGCATTATCTGAAATAACACAGTTCAAACCGGATTTGTCATAGTAAATAGCACTCCCATTTCTCGCTATATTATTATTGAATATATTTTTTATTAATAGTAGCTGAAGAACTGTTTACATAAATAGCTCCTCCCAAACCGTCATCTAATTTTTTAGCATCCGGAATAGCTTCATTAGCTATAAATGAAGAATCTACAATAGTTGTTTTATCTCCATTAATATAAATCGCACCTCCATTTACATTAGCTATGTTTTTATTAAACTCAACATCATCAACAGTGACTGTTTTAGCTATAATATTAATTGCACCGCCATTTATTGCTGCAATATTTTTATTAAATATGGATTTATGAATTTCAATATTTTTACCTTTTAATTGAACAGCACCTCCATAAGGAGCATTATTCTGCTCAAAGTTACAATTGACTACTATCAACTCCATATCCCCATCAATATAACCTGTACTTAATGCACCACCATAAAGTTTTGCAGAGTTGTTTATGAATACACAATCCTCAATACTACCTGATGCATGGTAAGTTAAGGCTCCTCCCTGACCTGCAGAGTTATTGATAAATTTACAATTTTGATAAATTATTCCTGCCCTAACACATCCTGCACCACCATGAGAATTATTTAAATTCCTACCAATAGCCCCATTGTTAATAAAACTACAGTTTACAACATAGGAACAAAGATTATATTCATCACGACCAATTTGAATTGCACCACCATATGCTTCATGATTACTTGTTGGTTTGACTTTATTAGACACAAAATTACATCCAATAACTTTAGTATTATTTCCATAAACACCAATAGCCCCGGCAGCTACCTGTGCAAAGTTATTTGTAAAATTACAGTTTTTTATAATTAAATTTTCACCTTCTTCCGGATATTTACCACTATCATTAAAAATGGAACATACATAAATTGCTGCTCCTGCATAGTCTGCATAATTATTTTCAAAAACTGAATCTTTAATAACTACATTCTTACCCAGAACAATCATTGCACCTCCATGACCAGACATTCCATTTACAAATTTTAAATTACTTATTTGGCAATTTGAACCTGTTTTTTTGAATTGAAAAAATACATGAAATATTTTTTCCATCTAAAACAGTATCTGAACCGCCTACAATATTGATATTTTTATTTACATAAACATGAGAATCCTTGTTTTGAGCACTATAATAACCATTTAAATGAATTGTTCCACCATTATCTATATCATCAATTGCTTTTTGAATATCACTGAATTTACCTCCATTTAAAGTTATTTCACTACTTCCTACAATATCATTTTGAGAATTTTCCAAATTATCTTTGCATACACTTACTTCCGGAACTTCCGAAGTTTCATTTAAATCAGCACTAAAAGCTGTACCTGAAGCTGCTAAAAAATAAAATCATTAAAAGCACAGAAATAAGAAAATGCTTCTGTTTGTTTTTAAACATTATAAATCTCCTATTTTGAGGACATTTTTAACCACCATCAATTAACCTGAATCAGCTATTAATTAGCAATTAAACTTTTTATTTTAGCATAGAACTTGAAAATAACACTTTTTAAATATAAAATTTGAAAATAAACCGAAAATTAATATTTAACTATTAGTTTAGTTAACTAAAACCAAATATTTTAAAAACAAATACCTGGCCATAACTTACAAATTTATTTCAATCTGACATTACAAATGTTATTTTTCAAAATAACTGCAATATAGAATTTAAAATAAAAGATAACTGTTTTAAATCCTCAAAAAAAAATCTTATTAAACTTCAAATTATTTAAATTTTTTTCTAATAAAGAAATAAAAATTAATAAAATCAAAAAATAATCCATTTAAACAATAATTCAATATTGTGCCATGAAAAAATTATTATAGAATAAAAATTGAAATAAAAATATGAAAAAACAAATTGCAATTATCATACTGACCATTCTATTATTGGCCAGTGTAATTCAGGATGTATCTGCAGCCACTACTGTTTTTCTAACGTCAGACAATATAATGGGCACAAATGATGATGCAGATATGCTTAATTCCATAAAAACCTATATTGAAGAGATCAGCAATGGAAAAATCAATGTAATTGTAGATAGTCAATCCCCAGGACCTTATGGAGAAGGAACAAGAGCTATTGAAGCTGATTCAAATGTTAGTGTAGTGTTTGCGGCTGTAGATCCGGGCAATTTCTTAGTTTTAAGCAAATATTCAACAGCCACCACAGATAAACAGATAATCTTTGTAAATACTGGAGATTATGATTTAGATACTGCTGAATCCTTAAGAAGAGCGTGGGACGATAACTACTCAAAAACAATTTTTGCAGGAATCAATAACCCAGGAACATTTCTTAATGATGCGGGAATTAGCTATATCCAGCCATTGAAAGAATATCCTGATGCAGGTTCTGATGGTCATTTAGGGCAAAACAATGATGATATAAACAAATATATTGCCCAAGAAATTGTTAATAATATAAACAGCTATGACAGCACCAAACATTATGACAATAATCTGGTAATAACTCATAAATTAGCTCCTTCAAATATGGCTCATGGCAGTCAAAGTCTTTTAGAAAGTTCGGATAATGAAATGAATGGAACTTACAACTCTTATTCAGCTCCACAACTGTTATATTTAACCAGCTCTTATTTAAATGGAAACGGATTAGAAAATCCCGGAGATTATAAAGCTCCAGATTCTCCATTGAAATACTCCATTTTAACTAAGGATTCCTATTCAATTTATGATTATATAAAAATGGGCGGAATTGTTAAAAATTATATGGGTGAAAACGGACAGGCTCCAAATTACATAAATTACGAAGGTGCATATATTAGCTATTACGATTTACAGTACAATTTTGCTAAAATAACTGCAAATCATACTGACGGATCACATATGGATTTTGATAGAGAATATCATTTTGATAAAGTTAATGACAGTATTTTATTAACTATATTGCCAATTGTATTGATTATTTTAGTTATTATGTTTATTTATATGATTTTTAAAAGACTATTGCACAGATAAGGTTAAATTAACCTTTTTTATTTTTTTATTTTAAAATCAATAATGTTGTAAGCATCAATTATTGTTATTGCAATTGTTGTCACACCAACTGTTTTATATACTATAATAAATATATATTAAAACTGTAAATTTTCAAAAATAAAATTTATAAAAATGATTTTTATGAAATGTGACGTAAACTTGTTTAAAAACGACGATATTAAATTTATTACATTTATTTCCATAATACACCGACAATATATGATATATTTAAATAATTGTCTTAAAAAAGAAGGAATAACCGCATCACATGCACCTATACTTAGCTATTTATTATACAAAGATATATCCTGTCAAGAAGAAATTGGAAATCATTTTAAAATAGATAAAGGAAGTATAGCTAGAATCAATACAAAAACTACAAGAAAAACAATTTATTAACAAGGAAATAGATGAAAACAACAGAAGAAAATACCAATTGTCTTTAACTGAAAAAGGCAGAGCAGTTGCTTTAAAAATCATGGATTTAAATAATGAATGGGAAAACCAAATATATTCAACCTGTAATACTGATGAAAAGCAGATAGTTGAACTAATGAGGAAAATAACCATATCATCAATAAACATTCAAAAAAACACACAAAAGGAGGAAAAAAAAATGGCTGATATGACCAAAGGAAAACATGCAAATATTGAATTAATAACTGGAGACCCTAAAAAGCTATTAATAAATTAGCTTGGCCTATGATGCTATCAATGCTTCTTATAATGCTTTATAATTTAGCAGATAGTGTATGGGTATCAGGACTTGGAGCAGATGCTCTAGCAGCACTAGGTTTTATAACACCACTATTTATGATTATTATCGGACTTGGAAACGGAATAGGTGCCGGTGCAAACTCATTAATCGCAAGAGCATTTGGGGCTAAAAAAGACGAATTAGCAAATAATGCTGCACTGCACTCTGTTGTATTAACTGTAATCATAGGAATTGTAATACCAATCATATTACTTCCGTTAATACCTGAAATAGTTGTAATTATGGGTGGAGCCAGCGTTACAGAATTATGTATGGATTACAGTAAAGTTACATTTGGATTATTGATTGTATTTTTTATTCTCATCAGTACTTTCATCAATATTAAGGTCAGAAGGAGATGTAAACAGAGCTACAATCGCAATAGCTATTACTGCAGTATTAAATATAATCATAGATCCGATTTTTATATATTATTTAAATATGGGGATAGCTGGGGCTGCATGGGCAACCGTAATCTCTGCAGGAATTTCATGTATTGTAATGGCTTACTGGATATGGGTTAAAAAAGACACCTACATGAATTTAAGCTTTGATCAATTCAAAAAAGCAAAGGAATCGTAATTGAAATTATGAAAGTAGCTATACCTTCCACTGCAGAGCAATTAATTATGTCCGGACTTACAATGGCAATAAATGCAATGCTTGTTATAGTTTCAACAACAACTGCAGTAGCAGTATATACTGCAAGTATGAGAATTGTATCAATGGCAATGATTCCATTAATGGGAATAGCTACTGCCCTTTTAACAGTAGCAGGAGCAGCATACGGTGCCCGTAACTATGAAAAATTAAAAACCAGTTTCACATACAGTATCAAATTCGGATTGGTTATTTCATTGATTTTAGGAGCTCTAACATTCATATTTGCACCACAAATCGCATTGCTGTTCTCATATTCTGCAGCAACAGCATATCTTACACCTCAAATTGCATTTGCACTTAGAATATTCTGTTTCTTCTTAATATTCGTACCGTTCGGTATTGCAGGATCATTTGTATTCCAGGGGAGTTGGAAAAGGAACATCTTCATTACTAATAACTATCATAAGGTCATTATTTGCTGAAGTAGTCTTTGCATACATGTTTGGAATAGTGTTAGGTTACGGAGAAATGGGTATCTTTGCAGGAGTAATTATTGGAAGCTTTATCGGTTCCATGTTTGGTTACAGCTGGGCAAGATTATTCATTAAAAAACTTAAAATTAAATTTGGTCATGCCGACTAAATTTAATTAACTTTTTCTTATTTTAAAAATTTATAAAACATACATACATCTATTTTCAGTTAAATTAACCTACATTAATATTCTTAAAATCATTTCATCACATGTTCCCATTATACTTAGATAATATTCAACTCCAACACCAACTTTCAAATACAAATCATCACTTATTTATTATTTAATATTTGAATAACTCCCCAATTAACCCCATCTTCCAAAAAAAGAACTAATAAAAATAAAATATACAATGATTCAACAGCAAATATAAGAGTACTTTCCCATGAACCTAAATGTCCCCTAAAATCCTTTTCAGCACGAAGACAATTCTCATAAATCCCTGAAAAAATCTCTAATACCATACCAAAATTACTAAAGCACAAAGAAACATGAACTTTGAAAACCCATAATAAAAAAACCAAAACACATGCTCCAACAATCAAAAAAATAAATGAAAAACTATTGAAAACATAATACCTAAACATGATATTTTTAACTCTTTCCTGATAACTTAAAGAACGCCTTCTAGAAACTAAAATCCTAAAAAAATCCCTAAAATTCATAAAATACACACCCCACAACAATACACCTAAAAACAAATACTAAAACTCACACAAAAAAAATATAAAACTTATCTCCCATAATTTAACTTCATCATCACAATAATAAAAATAAACAATAAAACGTAAATTATATAAACAATTGAAATAATTTTATCCATTTTGTTTAAATATTCTCCAAAACCACATTTGTTACAGATATCCCCATTATATGTATCTGAAATTATCAAAAATATTATACCAAAAGTTATTAAAGCAAAATCAAGTATAAACTTTGAGGAATCATTATAAAAAATCAACACACAAATACTGGCAATCAAAAAAAATAAACGAAACCCCCGCAAAAACAAAAAATTTAAATATAATATTCATATGTTTTTCAGGATAACTTAAAGAATCACGATTAGAAATTAAAATCCTAAAAAAATCCTTAAAATCCACTTAATTCCCCCAAGAACATAATAATTGAATAATATTATATTTAATACACCACATATAAATATTCTAAACAATATTTCAGAATAAACCCATGACCTAAAAAAAATAATAAAAATAAAATATAGCTATTTTTTTTAAAGCAAAAACCCACAAACTTATATGAAAACTAAAAATCAATTTTTTCTTTTTTACAGCAAATAATAATTTAAAATTTAAATAATATCATCCAAATAAATAATAGTTAAGGTGAATATATGAAGATAGTTGTAGCAATTGGAGGATCAATTTTATTAAAAGAATATGACTGTAAAAAATTCCAGGAATATAGTGAAATATTAAAATCATTAGCTAGCGAACATGAAATATTCGTTGTTGTAGGTGGAGGAAAACCTGCTAGAGAATATATTGGAGTTATTCGTGAACTTGGAGCTGGTGAAGCTCAATGCGATGATATTGGAATTGAAGTTACAAGAATTAATGCTAAATTGTTATTATCTGCACTTGGAGATGCTGCTTATCAAAAAGTGCCTCATAACTTCCAGGAAGCTTTGGAATATTCAGCTACCGGAAAAATAATTGTAATGGGTGGAACAGAACCTGCACACAGTACAGATGCAGTTTCCGCTATTTTAGCAGAATACATCCATGCAGATAAACTTATTAACCTAACCTCTGTTGATGGAATGTATGATAAAGATCCAAACAAGTACGAAGATGCTAAGTTAATTAAAGAAATTACAGCTAGTGAAATGATAGAATTCATCAGCGGAAAAAGACACCAAGGCCGGAACCTATGAATTCTTTGATATGACTGCAATTCAAATGATTAAAAGATCATCTCTTGAAACTGTAATAGCTAACGGTTATGATTCTGAAAACTTAATTAAAGCTATTAATGGTGAGGAAGTAGGAACCAAAGTTATCAGCAAATAAATAGGTGATTAAGTGGAAAATCTTATTGATATTGGCCTTAATTTAATGCATCCTTCTTTTAGAAAAAATAGAGAAAGTATAATTGAAGATGCCATTGATGAAGGTGTTTCCAAATTTATAATTACAGGAACCAATGTCAAAGCAAGTCAGATAGCTTGTGAATATGCATCCAATTATCCCGGAACTTTATATTCAACTTCCGGTGTTCATCCTCATGATGCAAAAACATGTGATGATCATACTCTTTTGGAACTGGAAAAAATAGCTAAAAATGATTGTGTTATAGCTATTGGAGAATGCGGTCTTGATTATAACCGTGATTTTTCTCCAAGAGATGTTCAAAGAAAATGGTTTGAAAAACAGGTCGAATTAGCTGAAAATTTAGATATGCCTTTATTTTTTACATGAAAGAGAGGCCCACAAAGATTTATATGATATTTTAAAAAAGCATGAAGATGTTTGTGAAAAATCAGTAGTTCACTGTTTTACAGGAACCAAGCAGGAAGCTCAAAATTATATTGATTTGGGATGCTGCATTGGTGTTACCGGATGGATTTGTGATATGGAAAGAGGCAGTGACCTGCAGGATGCTGTAAGTGTAATTCCAACCAACAAATTAATGATAGAAACAGATGCTCCATTTTTAATACCTAAAAACTTTGATAAAAAACCTAAAAGTAATAAAATGAACCCAAATATTTACCTCATATCCTAAAAAACAATTGCTCATTATAAAAACGATTATGATGTAGAAAAAAAACTTGCAAAAGAAGTTACAAAAACTACTAAAGACTTTTTTTAAAATATAAAAATATGGTGATAATATGGCTGTAGAACCACATAAACATTGTCCAATTTGCGGAACCCCTATACCTTTAAATGAACTTGTATGCTCTCCAGACTGTCAAAAAGTTTGGGATCAAAGACTTAATCAACAAAAGAAAAGCAGATATATGTTAACTGGAGTTATCATTCTTTTCTTAGCTATTTGGGCAATAATGACTTTCATGAAATAAGTGATAAAAATGATATTAACATCTGCAAACACACTGGAAAATAAGGAAATTGTTGAATATAAAGGTTTAGTAACTGGAGAATCCTTAATCGGTGCTAACATTTATAAAGATTTATTTTCCGGTGTTCGGGATGTTGTAGGCGGAAGAACCTCAAGATATGAAGAAGAAATCCAAAAAGCACGTGATATTGCACTGAACAGTATGGAAGAAAAAGCAGAATATTTAGGTGCAAATGCTATTATCGGATTGAAAATTTCTTACGATAACTTAGGCGGTACTATGGGAAATACAATTCTTGTAACAGCTTACGGTACTGCTATAAAATACGAATAATATGAATCTTAAAGAAAGAATAGAAAATGTGGAAAACTTGAAAGAAGCTATTATCTGCATTTCTTTTTGGAACATTTGTTGGTATTTTAACTTATTATATTTTTTTATACTTCCATATTGATATTTATGGATGGAATTTTGGACTTATTTTTGCTCCATTAGCTGCAGGATATGCTGAAACCATATTGGCTAAACGAATAATTGGCGAAGATATTGGAGCCATCAGCGCATTTATTTTATTTCTTGTAACTGTAGTTTACGGTTTTATTATAGCCAATCCTACACTTGGAGTAAATGTAATCACTTTCGGATCAATAATTGTAATTTTACAGGCAGCTCTTCCCACACTTATTAACTATTTCTTTTTTAGTTGTTATAATTGGAATAATCTCCTATTTCTTTGGGACATTTAAAAAAATTACAGATTATACCTATTCCAAATTATCTGACATGTATTATAAAATAACAGGAAAGCAAAAACCCATAAGAACTATTGATGCGGAAGTTGTTGAAAATGAACTGGAAAGCAATAAACAAATAAATGATTTGGATTTTATATTCATAACCAGCTCACATCCAATCAATAAAAAAATAGAAATCATAGACCACTTTCATGCAACAGTATTTTTGGAAAGAGATAAAAAACTAATCCACATTGACCCTGAAAAATATGAAAAAGACACTTTAAAAATGCTTAAAAAGCTAAAGACAGTGTCCTAATCCAAATAGCTAATGAAATTAAAGCTCATGGAGGAAATGGAATCTTGGATTTAAAAATAGAATATGGGTTAATCGGTTTAGGTGGAGACAGTTTTCAAATTACTGCAATGGGAATGGGAGTTAAATTTAAAGATTAAGGAACTACTCCCAGCATTTTAAGTGAAATATACAAAACCACCAAACCAAATATCTGTTTTAATCTTTTTTTCAGGAACATTATGAGCTATTTTTGCACCATAATAAGCTAAAGGTACTGAAAACATTGCGATAACTGCAAAATTAACTAAACTTACATAACCCAATGAATACGGAAACGGATTAACTCCCCAGCCAGATATTATATATGATACGGTCCCTCCAATAGCTGTTAGGCTAATAAATACTGATGAAATTCCGATAGCTTCAATCATTGAAAATCCGAATATTACAGTTAAAATTAGAATTATAAATACTCCTCCCCCAACACCTAAAAGACCTGAGGAAATTCCAACCAATACCCCTACAACAGCTATGTTTATTAAATTAAATTTGGCTCTAGCTTTTGAAGTCTTTTTATCGGCAGACATCAAGTTACGAATAGCTATAAACAACAATAAACATCCAAATATGATTTTTAATATTTGTGTCGGCAGCATTGATGCAATCAGACCGCCCAATATGCTCCCCAACAATACCGAATAACCCCAGTCTTATTCCTGGTTTTAAAATATTGTCCATAACTTTTAAATGCCTAGATGCACCGCTTGTTGCTGTCGGAATAATAATGGCCAGACTGGTTCCAAGAGATATCATCATGGCAAGTGACGGGTCAACTCCAAGATACTCCAACAGGAAATACTGGAATGGAACAATTAAAAATCCTCCTCCAACACCTAAAAGACCTGATGCAAATCCTGCAACAACACCAATTAAAATTAAACCAATGAAATATTCTAATGTAAATATCATAAAAACACGTATTCAGTAAATCTTTTAAATCATTAAAAACTTAAATTAATTTTAATGAAAAGGAATAATATTATATTGGCCGGATTCATATTTATATTATTTGCAGGTGTACTTTTTATAACAGACATCTTCAATCCAATAATAAGGCCAATAACTCGAGTATTTCTAATGGGTTCTTCTAAAGGAAAAGATATTTTATTTTTTGGACTTTTTGGACTGTTTTTAATTTTAAGTCAAACATTTACCCTGAAAAATAAAGATATTAACTCTGACAAATACTTAAAAATAGCTATCTGTGTAGGATGTCTTTTGCTAATTTCAGGAATTATTGCCGAAATCCTGTTTAGACAGTCTTTAGGAATTCCATTAAATGTGACTTTTATGAGTGAAAGTTCACAGGCTGCAAGTACCAGTATTTTACATACTCATCTGCTGAAATCCATTTTTGGAGAAGCTTAACCTCCCTGATCGGACCGTTTATCAGTAGCGGAATCAATACAGGAGTTGGATTATATGCCTATGTTCCGAATATCGCTAAAACAGCAATCATATTATTCCCTATTTTATTTATATTAGAAATATTGGCCAATCAAAAACGTTTAGCTCCAACAACAATCCTTTTAAGTTTCTTTTCAACCTGTTTACTTATTGGAGCATTAGACGGAGGAATGTTTTCCACACCTTCAATGTTAGGTATTTGCGGACTTTTTAGTTTACAGAAACCATTATTATTTCGATTATTATATCGGAGGAGTTGTTTTAAAAAATAAGAAAATATTAAATGATTCCAAAAAAGAATATCCCTACTACAAGGATGCAGGGTTAAGTGAAGTGAAATTCCATCTCCACAGACTACTGCCCTACATTATAGCTATTCTTTTTATAACTTTAAGAATTTCAATAGCTATTTTTGGAGCAAATGATGAATATTACACACTTGAAGTCGTAAATCCTGCAGACAATATTGAACTAAATGATTTTCCAGTAGAAAGTATTCATCATAGTGAAAACAAAACAGTTTATACACTTGATTCCAATTATAATGAATTGAATTTAATCAAGGATTTGAAAATACATCTAAACAATAAATGTGACTACTACACGATTTCATGGAACATTTACTCATATATTTAATAAAAACTTATAAGTTTTAAAAATTAATATTAACATATGATTTTAAGCATTATTATACCTACATATAATGAAGAAGAATACCTTCCCGTACTTCTAGAAAGTATTAAACAGCAGGATTTCAGAGACTATGAAATAATTGTTGCTGATGCTAACTCTAAAGACAATACTGTAAAAATAGCTGAAGAATACGGATGTATTGTTGTTGAAGGCGGAATGCCTGCAGTAGGTAGAAATAATGGTGCGAAAGTAGCTAAAGGTGAGTATTTACTATTTTTAGACTCTGATTTAAAACTTACCGAAGATTATCTTGCAAAAGTTATCTATGAATTTAAAATGGAAAGATTGGGTATTGCAATTACACAAATGAAACCCCTATCCAAAAAAAAACAGAAGATAAAATCTTACATGATTTGGCCAATTTGTTTATGATAAGCGTTGAAAAAATAAAGCCGCACGGTGCCGGATGTTATGGTATAATAGCTAAAAGGGAATTGCATGAATGCTGCGGCGGATTTGATGAAGAATTAACTTTCGGTGAAGATACAGAATATATTGAAAGATTGGCCAAAAAAGAAAGATTTAAAGTATTGAGAAATGCTAAAATTGGAGTTTCCACAAGAAGGCTTGAAGAGGAAGGACTGGCAACACTAGCTAAGCAATACGGTAAAAGTACTGTAAATGACTTTTTAGGCATTAGAACAGAAGCTTCAGATTTAAATTATGGTTTTGATCATGGAAAAGAACATATAAGCAAACATAAATTAGATAAAATTGCTCTGGAATCTGAAAAATTGGACCGTTTGAAAAACAGCTATGATGAATCCAAACAAAAAATAAACACTGCAAAAGTCTATCTTAAAAAGCCAAAAAACAAAAATCAGAGATAAAAAAGTAATTTTTTATTGTATCTGTGGAGAGGGAATGGGTCATGCTATCCGAAGCAGCGTAATAATCGACCGTATAAAAGACAAATATGACGTTTACATTTTCAGCAGCGACCGTGCTTACAAATATTTAAATGAAAAAAATTTGACAATGTCTATAAAATCGGCGGATTCAACACAGTTTATATAAATAACAAAGTCAGCAATACAAAAACATTAATGAATGCCATTAAACGTAATCCTCTAAACATTAAAGAAGGATATGAAGAACTATATAAAAAAGCAAGAAAATTATCTCCTGACATTATTGTTACTGATTTTGAAATCTATGCAACAATGGTTTCCAAACTTCTCAGCATTCCATTAATAAGTCTGGACAATATCCATATGATTACCCAAACTGCAATTGACTATCCTCCAAAGCATCAGGGAGAAATGCTAAAAGCAAAAGGTGTAATAAAGTCATATGTAATAAAACCGAAAATACATATTTTAACCAGCTTCTTTTATCCGAAAATCAAGCCTAAAAAAAAGGGCGGTGCTCTATCCTCCAGTGATTCGTGAAGATATCTTAAAGCTGGAACCTACAATTGAAAATCACATTATTGTCTATCAGACCAGTAAAGAAAGTGTGAAATTAGTCGAGCAATTGAAATCATTAAATGAAAAATTTATTGTTTATGGATTTAATAAGGACAAAACAGATGAAAATCTGACTTACAAATTATTTAATGAAGATGAGTTCTACAATGATTTAGCCAGTGCCAAGGCAGTAATCTGTAATGGTGGATTTACCTTTATATCAGAAGCCATATCCCTTAAAAAACCAATATACAGCGTTCCAGCTATTGGAAACTTTGAACAAACATTAAACGGATTTTATGTTCAGAAATTAGGTTATGGAGAATATCATGAAAAGATGAGTCCTCAAAAAGTGGAAAAATTCTTAAAAAGGCTCTCCAAATATCAGAAAAAACTAGCTAAAGTTAAAAAAACAAATAACGATGGAATTGTCAATGAATTAATATATCGTATTGAAAAATATAGTAAAAAAAGTTAAAATAGGGTGGTTTATAAAGTTACACCCATTTCAAGTTGTTCTGTTAATTCTTTATACCTGTTTCTTATAGTTACTTCAGTAACACCTGCAATATCTGCTACATCTCTTTGGGTTTTTCTCTCACCCAACAATACAGATGCAATATATAATGCAGCTGCAGCTACACCAGTTGGTCCTCTACCGGAAGTCAAACCTTTTTCCATTGCTTTTTCAATAATTTCAATAGCTCTGGATTGTGCTTCACCAGACAAACCTAATTCACTAGCAAATCTAGGCACATAATCGACCGGAGAAGTTGGAGGTAATTTAATGTTTAATTCCCTTGTAAGGAATCTGTAAGTCCTACCTACTTCTTTTTTAGTAACTCTTGAAACTTCAGCTATTTCATCTAAAGTACGGGGAACATTACAACGTCTGCAAGCAGCATATAAAGAAGCAGCAACTACTCCTTCAATACTCCTTCCACGAATAAGTTTGTTGTCCACTGCACTTCTGTATACTACAGATGCAGCTTCCCTCACACTTCTTGGAAGACCTAATCTTGAAGAATCTCTGTCCAGCTCACTTAATGCAAATGCCAAGTTACGTTCTGTAGCACCAGAAATCCTAATTTTTCTTTGCCATTTCCTTAATCTATACCATTGTGCTCTGTTTCTTGCAGGAATATCACGACCATAAATGTCCTTATTCCTCCAGTCAATCATAGTACTTAAACCTTTATCGTGAATGGTGTAAGTGATTGGAGCTCCAACCCTAGTACGTTTATCTCTTTGTTCGTGGTCAAATGCCCTCCATTCAGGACCCATATCCACTAGATTTTCATCAATAACTAATCCACAGTGAGCACAAACTACTTCTGCCCTTTCATAATCACCAATTAATTCTGTGGAACCACATTCCGGACATACGGTTTGTTTATCTTTATCATAAACATCACCTTGCATAATTTCTTTTTCTGTTCTTTTTATGTCCGACCTTTTTAGGGATTTCGTTTACTTTTTGTTTCGTGTTTTCACCCTCCTCTTCCTAGGTTTCTTAGATTTTGGTCTTGATACAAATAGTTTTTCACCATAGTTTCTCTTGATTTTATCTAAATTAGCAGATTTAAATAATTTAATTGAAACATACGGACTTTTAGTAGGTCCAAAAACATAGCTAACCTTGCCTATTTTAGTTTTATCGCTATTAAAAAACAATACCACCAGGACTAGGTGTTTTAGATGATTCAGCTATTAATTTTCCAGAATTTGCAATATGCAAACTATTTCCTAAAACTTTCATAAAAATCAATCATAAAATAATCTGTATCAACTATTAATATGCATGTGATAATATATAAATGTATCGATATATTTATATATCAATAAAATTTGCTATTTAAATGTTTTACTATTTAATTGTCCTAAACACTATTTTAACCCAGCAGCCTGAGACAAAGTTTTACCACCATTAATAGCATCAATGATACCTAATTCCTTTACTTTAATAGCTAATGTTTGAGTCATGACCTGTTTAAACAAAGACTGAGGAATAATAACAACGCCAGTTTCATCACCATAGAAAAAGTCACCTTATGGCTGAATAGTCATATCCCCAACAGAAATATCCACATTGATTTCTCCCAATCCTAAAGCACTTCCTGCATTTGGAGCATAATCACAAGCAAAAATAGGATAATCCATATAATACAGAGCATCCAAATCTCTGACAGACCCATAAATTACAGTAGCTTTAACACCATTAGCTTTAGCACAGGTTGAAGCTAATTCACCCCCATACAGACATACCAGAATTATTGGTTTTAATAAATAATATATCTCCATCATTAGCTTCATCAATAGCTAATGCGGAAGTTCCCCAATCATCACTGTTGGTTTTGCAGGTAGTAATTCTACCCCAAACCCTTAATCTGTTAATAGGTTTCAATTCTTTGATAACACCTGATCTTCTTGAAATTCCGTTATATGCATCGGAAATTTGGCAGGTGGAAACACCTTCAAGTAAAGACTTCAAGTTAATATAATTTTTATAGTTTTTTTTATTGAAAACCAAATCTTCAATGGATATTTCACTTAAATCTATATCTTCCACATCAATTTTCTTATTTAAGTCTTTTTTTATTGTGTAATAAATCACTAGGTGTTACTGACATTAAATCACTTCTCTTAATTAATATATAGATATATGTAAGAACCGCTTAAAAAAGATTTTTCAAAAAATTTTGACATAACTAACTAATTATATATATTAGTATTTTCAAAATACTTAATGAAGTATAAAAAAATACTCACAATTATACTTAAAGAGTTTATTTACATTCATTATTACAATTTAATTATTATTCAATTTAAAAACAAAACAGGAACAATTAATATTACTAACTAAATATAATCTTAAAAATAAAGAAAAATAGCTAATATGTTCTATATAGGCTATAAATGAAATTAGTAATATGCTCAGTAGATTTTAACTCTTTTTAGTGTATAAAAGATATCTTAACTAAAAGATATTAGATATGTTTATCAAGATTATTTCTTAAAATACCCAATTTTTAGAAAGATAAGAAAATAAGCCAATAAAAATAAAAAGGAGGCTTAACAATGGGAAAAGGAGAAGAATTAACTACAACAAAATACTTAATTCATGCACAAATTAATGCAAATGGTATTGTAGAAAAACCAGATGTAGTCGGTGCAGTATTTGGACAAACAGAAGGATTATTAAGTAATGATTTAGATTTAAGAGAACTTCAAAGAACTGGAAGAATCGGCAGGATTCAGGTAATGATCCATTCAATGGTGGAAGAGCTAAAGGAGAAATTGTAATTCCATCCAGCTTAGACAGAGTTGAAACCGCCATTCTTGCAGCATCACTTGAAACAATTAACCGTGTTGGACCCTGTGAAGCAGAAATTCACACAGTTAAAGTTGAAGATGTAAGAGCAGTTAAAAGAGAACAGGTTGTAAACCGTGCAAAGGAAATCTACAAAAACATGATTGAAAGTGCCAGCCCTGCAAGTATGAGAATGATTGAAGAAGTAAGAGAAGCAATGCGTGTTCATGAAATTTCAGAATATGGTGAAGACAGATTGCCAGCAGGTCCAAGCATACACACTTCCGATGCAATTATTGTGGTAGAAGGTCGTAGCGATGTATTGAACTTACTTAAATACGGCATCAAAAAATACTGTAGCTGTTGAAGGAGTCAGTGTTCCACAATCCATAGGAAACCTAAGCAAAAAAAAAGAACAACAACTGCATTTGTAGATGGAGACCGTGGTGGAGAACTTATTTTAAAAAGAACTCCTGCAAATCGGAGATGTTGACTATATTACACGTGCTCCTAAAGGTAAAGAAGTTGAAGACCTTGAAAAAGATAGTATTGGTTGCCCTAAGGGACAAAGTTCCTACAGCACAATTTTTAGCTAATCACAATATATTAAGTGAATCTGACAGCAAAAACTCCCATAAAAAACATAACGGCAAACACAACAACAAACATTCAAATAACAAACATCAACAACACGAAACTAAAGTCAAAGAAGAAGTGCAAATTGAAGAAATTCCTATTGAAGATGACGAAACAAAATTAATGAAAGACATGTTAAAAGAATTTGAAGGCAGCGGCTGTGGAGCTATACTGGACGAAGCTTTAAACATGACTCAGGAAGTGGAAGTTGAAAACATTTATGAAGAAATTAAAAATATAGAAACAAGTGCAGACACAGTTATTTTTGATGGAATCATAAGTCAGAGACTTGTTGATGTTGCTTCATTAAAAGGAATTAAAAGATTAGTTGCATTTAGATCCATGAACATAGTTAAAAAACCGGATAACTTAAAAATAATAACCATGGATTAATAAGGTGTCCTAATGGAAACATATGATTTTAAAAATGAGATTATAGACAAAAACGGGAATAAAATAAATATTCTCGACGTTTATAATTTTAATAAAATAAAAGAAAGTTACATAACTTCTTTAAAGAACAACAACTATTCACAAAACACCATCAAAACCTATTCATCAATAATACATAAATTTACTACTTATCTAAAAAATCAAATAGCTATTTATAATGAAAAAGAGTTCATAAAATACTTCAATAGCTATATACTCTATTTAAAACAAGTGAAAAATGTTAGTCAAAATTACCTTTACCTTTTAGTTACGGTAGTTGTCAAGAAGTTTCTTGAGTTTAACAATATTCATTTCTTAGATTCAATTACAACACCAAAAAAAGAATTAAATCACCACCTAATTTTTTAACACAAAAAAGAAGTAAAACAACTTCTGGACAGCATTACATGGGATGAAAATTCAGATAGTGATTTTCGCATCATTACCAAACTACGGGACAAACTGATAGTGACCCTATTATATTCATCAGGACTGCGTGTTTCTGAACTTATAAACTTAACTGTAGACAATGTAAATTTTGAAGGAAAACAGTTATCCATTGTAGGCAAAAAAACAACAGCAGAGTTATTTTACTTGATGAATCAACCAAACAGTTAATACAAAAATATTTGGAAAAAAGAACACAGAAAAGCAATTATCTGGTAGTTAACAAAAGCGGAAATCCATTAACTCCACGATATGTTCAGCTAATGATAAAAAAATACGGAAATGAAAGCGGCATCGAAAAGAAAATAACACCTCACATTTTACGCCATTCCTATGCAACACATCTATTTGAACAGGGAGTGAATATCAAGATAATTCAGCAACTGCTTGGACACAGCAATTTGTCCACAACCCAAATTTACAGTCAGGACGCCAATAATTAACTCTTTTTTTTGCAATGTGCTTGTACAAAAAATTAAATAGTAAAAATGATAAACATATTAAAGTATGATGATTTAAAAATCAAGGAGGAATACTATGAATATGAATAATTATTATACTGCTAGAAAAAACATATTCCAAGGAATACGCGAATCTAGCACTGTCGCTAAAATATTAATGTCATTTTTAATGGCTTGTTTTACAGGTTTAATGGCTCAAATTATCATTCCACTCCCATGGACTCCTGTGCCAATAACTGCACAAACATTTGCAGTGTTATGCTCCGGATTAATACTCGGTAAAAGATACGGCTGTTTAAGTCAAATTTTATATGTTGCTCTTGGTGCAACTTGCGTACCATGGTTTGCTAGTATGAGTGGTGGAATAGATGTTCTTCTTGGATCCAATTGCGGATACTTTATAGGATTTATTCTTGCATCCTACTTTATCGGTACTATAACTGACAAATATGCAGATGCACGTAACTTCACTAAAATGGCAGCAGTTATTGGAGTAGCTAACTTTGCAATAATTTACATTCCAGGACTTGCCGGATTAGCTTTATGGGCTTACATGAGCCAAGGTGCAATGCTTTCAATCTCTGAATTATTAATTATGGGATTCATTCCATTTATTGTTGGAGATATTGTAAAAATATTAGGTGCAGCATCTGTTTCTAAAGTATTTTTACCAAAAGAATAAATAAGGTTTTTTAACCTTTTCTTTTTTTATTTACTGATATTATGAAAATTAAATTAAGAGGACATCACTTGTTATGTCTTCAGGGATTTCAGGGTTATGGATACAACGACAGTTTTGTTAAAAATATGACATATATAAATAACCTGAGAAAATCTGAAAATACAACTATTACCATTACAAATAAAGCTGATGATATCTGCAGATGCTGTCCAAATTTAAAAAATGACCTTTGCGGAAATGAAAAACAGAATGCAGAAATCATAAAGATGGATAATGAAATCCTATCCAAAATAGATAATAGTAAAGAATATGATGCATTAAAGCTATTTAATGAAACTAAACATATTTTTAACAGCAAAAAAATAGTGTCAAAGATGTATGTGAAGACTGCTGTTGGCATGAAGAATGTCTATTTTATAAAAATTTAAAATAAACCGATATATTTATATACTACTTATCAAATAAATATAGAATGTTGTACTACTGGTACAAACAAAATTATAGTCCCGTAGGGTAGTGGTAATCCTTCTAGGCTTTGGACCCGGAGACGGCGGTTCGACTCCGCTCGGGACTATTTTTAAAAAAACTTTTTTGCTTGATATTTTATGGAAAAATTACTTCTTATTGGAATAAATACTCGAAGTATGATTGAAAGCGGACTAAAACTAAATTATACTATTTATTCAACTAGCTATTTTTCAACATCCGATGTTCCGTCAATTGAAAACCAGAAAATAATATTGGATGAAAGTATTAATCCTGACTGCGGTGTTTTTGAAGATAAATTCAGCAGCGAAAATATTTTAAATGTTTCCAAAGACTATCTTGATGAGGTAGATTATATTATTCCGATTTCAGGAATTTCACCAAATGATTTTGAAAAAAACATCAAAAAAAGATTCTGGGAAATAAAGACATCAGCAAAGTTGAAGACAAATACCGATTTTATAAAGAAATCCGAAACGAATTTTTAACTCCTGAAACTTTTTATGTGAATGATGTAGATGAAGCTGTTGAAATTCAAAAAAAATAATCCTGAAGTTCAATATATTGCAAAACCACTTAAAGGATCAGGAGGATATAACACAAACTTATTAAATAATCAATCACAACTTCAATTAAACTGTGATGAAAAACTGATTGTTCAGGAATATATTGAAGGTATAAATTTAAGTTCTTCAGTATTGGCCAGTGAAAATGAAGCTGAAAACATTGTAAATTCAAGACTGCTAACCCAGCATGACTTTGAAAAAAAAACAGCCAGTTCAAATATGTTGGAAATATCCTTCCCCTAACCGAAAAATCAATATTGGCACCTGTAAAAAATACTGATGCAATAAACAGAGAAATGGCAGATACTTCTGAAAAACTAATCCGAAAATTTGAATTAATCGGATCAAATGGTGTAGATTTTATTTTAAATAAAAACGGATTATATGTAATTGAAATAAATCCCAGAATTCAGGGAACATTTGAATGTGTCCAGCAAGCTTTAGGAATCAATATGCTTGAAGCACATATCAAAGCCTGTCAAAATGAAATAATAGCTATTGACAAAGCTGAATATTACAGCTATAAAAAAATAATATACTCCCCCAAAACAGTAAAGTATGAAAAAAATAGATTTAAACAACCTTTATGATATGCCTCATCTCGGATCAATTACACAAAAAAGATGAGCCGTTACTTACAATAATAGATAAAGATAAAGATTTTGATAAGTTATATGAAAAAGTAGAATTATCTAGCCAAACTGTAAATAAGCTAGCTAATAAATCCCAATAAGTATAAAATAAATATAATTGTACCTATAGTTATCATAAACGTTACTATTATCATAGATCTAGTTAACCAGATAAATAATTTCGCCTTATTGTCAGGGTCCTTTAAAAATTGGTCTATAGGGTTACGTTGCATAAATACACCTCTTTCTAGAATTTTCCAGTAATTAAAAATTTTTACAATAACTAATAAAAATAACTTTTTTTAAATAAATAAAGCCTAACAAAGCTTAAAATTTAAAATAAATAATAAAAATAGATAGAAAATGAAGAAGTTAAGTAAAACTTAAGCTTCTACTTCAGCAGCTTCTTCTTCAATAGCTGCTTCTTTAGCCTCATTATCTTTCTTCTCGATAGTGGACCTGATCATTTTCAATCTAACAAAGTTTTCCCTTTCCATTTATGAGTCTCATATCAATATATTTTTCAGTGTTTTCGAATCTTGGAATCATAATATGCTCTAACGCATTTACCCTACGTTTAGTAGCCTCAATTTCTTCAGCAAGTAAGAAAATAGTTTTTTCCACTTCACCAAGTTCAATTAAGAATTTAATAGATTCTTCAAATTTCTTAGCAGCTTCATCTAATTGTATAGTGGTGTCAGAAAAGCTGTAACCTCTGTCAATAATGGATCTTTCTTCCATTTTAACATTGGTTACAGGAACTGATACACCCATAACACTTCTAGATTTAATATCTACATCGATAGATTCTTTAACTGATAAAGATGCTTTCCTAACAGCTAAGTCACCCATAGCTATTTGAGCTTCAAGTAAAGCTTCATTAGCTTCTTTTAAGCTTCTTTCAGCAGCTTCACGAACACCTTTGACACGATCCAAAATATCAAAAAACTCTTTGATTAAAGCATCCCTTTTCTCTTTGAGTAAACCATGCCCTTTTACAGCGAGTTTAGTTCTATTTTTAAGAGATAATAATTCCATCCTTGTTGGATTTATTCCATCTATAATATCTTGTGCCATTTAATCACCCGTTATATGAATGAGCTTATTCTTTTGGAAGGTATTGTTCAATAAATTCTTCTTTAACACGTTTAAGTTCAGATTTAGGTAAGATTTTAAGTAAGTCCCAACCAAGATCTAAGGTTTCAATGATAGACCTATCTTCGTCTTTACTTTGAGTAATGAATTTACCTTCGAATTCTTCAGCAAATTCTAAGAATTTTTGATCCCTTTCGGTAAGAGCTTCTTCCCCTACAACAGCAACTAAGTCTCTTAATTCACGACCACCTGCATATGCAGAGTAAAGTTGGTCAGATACACCACTGTGATCATCACGAGTTTTGTCTCCACCGATACCACCACTCATCAAACGAGAAAGTGATGGAAGTACATCTACAGGAGGATAAATACCTTTCCTGTTGAGTTCTCTGCTTAATACAATTTGTCCTTCAGTAATATAACCAGTTAAATCTGGAATTGGGTGAGTAATATCGTCTTGAGGCATAACTAAGATAGGCATTTGAGTAATAGAACCTTCTTTACCATCAATACGTCCTGCTCTTTCATATATGTTAGCTAAATCAGTATACATGTATCCAGGATATCCTCTTCTACCTGGTACCTCTTTTCTTGCTGCAGAAATTTCCCTTAATGCTTCACAGTAGTTGGTCATATCAGTTAAAATTACCAATACTTGCATACCTAAAGTAAATGCGAAATATTCTGCAGTAGTTAAAGCCATTTTAGGAGTTAAGATTCTTTCAATAGCTGGGTCATCAGCTAAGTTCATGAATACAGTTACTTTTTCAAGAGCTCCGGTACGTTCGAAATCTCTCATAAAGAAGTTAGCTTCTTCGTGAGTAATACCCATAGCAGCGAATATTACTGCAAACTCTGCATCGTCCCCAAGCACTTTAGCTTGTCTTGCGATTTGAGCTGCTAATTCGTTGTGAGGTAAACCAGAACCTGAGAAAATAGGAAGTTTTTGACCTCTTACTAAAGTGTTCATACCGTCAATGGTAGAGATACCAGTTTGAATAAATTCTTCAGGGAATTCACGAGAAGCTGGGTTCATTGGACTTCCATTAATATCTAATTCTTCATCAGGAATTATTTCTGGTCCGCCGTCAATAGGTTTACCGATACCATTGAACATACGACCCATCATATCTCTAGATACACCAATTTTAGCAGTTTGACCGGTGAATCTAGCTTTAGTATTTTTAGTGTTTAAGTCAGTTGTTCCTTCGAACACTTGAATAACTGCAACATCGTCAGTTACTTCAAGAACTTGTCCACTTCTTTTTTTTTCACCATTAGGTGTTTCGATATCTACAATTTCGTTGTAACCTACGCCTTCTACACCTTCAACAACCATTAAAGGACCGGAGACTTCGGAGATTGTAGTATATTCTCTTGTTTTAATATTTGTGTTCATATTTAAGCCTCACTGCATTGTTTAGTAATAGCTGCTTGAATTTCTTCACATTTAGCTGCAAATTCGTCTTGTGGAATGTATTTCATTTTACCAATTTCTTCTTTAACAGGTAATGCTACTATGTTTTGAATAGGAACTCCCCTGCCAACAGCTGCAAGAGCTTCTTTATGGAATAATAAAATAGTTTTTAACATATTGTATTGTTTGACAGGTGGACAATATGTATCAATGTCATCAAATGCATTTTGTTGTAAGAAATCTTCTCTTAACATACGAGTAGTTTCTAAAGTAGCTTGGTCAGCTTCAGGTAATGCATCAGGACCAACTAATTGTACAATTTCTTGAAGTTCTGCTTCTTTTTTGTAATAAAATCATAGCTTGATCACGAGTTTCTCTCCAATCAGCAGCTACATTTTCAGCCCACCAGCCTTCAATACTGTCTACATATAAGGAATAACTTTGTAACCAGTCAATTGAAGGGAAGTGACGTTTATCTGCAAGAGATGCATCTAAAGCCCAAAATACTTTACAGATACGTAAAGTGTTCTGAGTAACAGGTTCAGATAAGTCCCCATAAAGGAGGTGATACAGCACCAACAACAGTAATGGAAGCTACATCAGAAGTAGTACCAATAGTGTTTACTCTTCCTGCTCTTTCATAGAATTGAGCAAGTCTGGATGCTAAGTATGCAGGGTAACCTTCTTCCCAAGGCATTTCTTCAAGTCTTCCGGAAATCTCCCTCATAGCTTCAGCCCATCTTGAGGTTGAATCAGCCATAAGTGCTACATCGTAACCTTGGTCACGGTAATATTCAGCAATAGTAATACCTGTGTATACACATGCTTCACGAGCCGCTACCGGCATGTTTGAAGTGTTTGCAATAAGAACAGTTCTGTCCATTAATGGGTTTCCAGTTTTAGGGTCATCAAGGTATGGGAATTCAGTAAGTACTTCAGTCATTTCGTTACCACGTTCTCCACATCCAATATAGATAACAATATCTGCGTCTGCCCATTTAGCTAATTGCTGTTGGGTAACAGTTTTACCTGATCCGAAAGGACCTGGAATAGCTGCTGCTCCACCTTTAGCTACTGAAAAGAAAGTATCTTGTGCTCTTTGACCAGTTACAAAGAGGTACATCAGGGTCCAATTTATCTACATATGGACGTCCTTTCCTTACAGGCCATTTTTGAAGCATTTGGATTTTTCGTCACCTTTATCAGTTGCAACTTCAGCAATGTCTTCTAATACTGTGTATTCACCTTCAGAAGCAATGCTTGTTAATTCACCTTCAATCATTGGAGGAACTAATATTTTTTGTAAAACTGCAGAAGTTTCTTGTACTTCACCAAGAACATCTCCACCTTTAACTTTGTCTCCAACTTTAGCTACTGGTTTGAATGTCCATTTTTTTCTCTTTACTGATAGATTCTGCATCTACTCCCCTAGCAATGAAATCACCAGATTCTTCTCTGATGAGTTCTAAAGGCCTTTGAATACCATCAAAAATGGAACCCATTACATAAGGACCAAGTTCTACAGACAATGGACCTCCAGTACTTTCAACTACTTCACCTGGTTGAATACCAGCTGTTTCTTCATATACTTGAATGGTAGCGGTGTCACCTTCAAGCTCAATAATTTCCCCAATGAGCTTTTGTTCACCTACTCTAACCATTTCATACATCTGAGCTCCTCTCATACCATCCGCGATAATAACAGGCCCAGCAATTTTAATAATTTTTCCTTCGATAATCATTTAACCATCTCTACCCCAATAACTCTTTTGATGAGATCTGCCATTTGATCAGATGATCCTTCAGAGGACCCGTCTTTATCAGGTATCTCAATTATCATTGGTAATACACTAGAACCAATTTTCCTATTAATATGATTTCTAATTTCGTTAGCTAATACTTGAGTAATAATTATAATTGAAATTTCTTCATCTAAAATTTTATCAAAAGCTGCGACAGCTTCTTCAGCAGAATTAGCTACTTCTGCTCTTTTTAACTCCACCAAGTCTAAAACCTGATACAACATCAATATCTCCAATAATTGCTACAGAACTCATATTAACATCTCCATAATTTTAGAGTTAGGGAATCCAGCTTCTCTTTTTGCTCTTGCAATAATTTTTAAATTTTTAATTTCAGTTTCTTTTTGACTTACATAACCAATAATTGGACCAATTCTAATGGTTTTCATCATAGATAAAGATTTTGCACTTTTTGACAAGTAAGCATCTAAAGCTTTTTCAAATACTGCAATGGAAGCATTTTCATTATATTTAGCCATAGCATCAGTTAATACATCAGAGTATTTAGTGCCTTCTAAACCAGATATTACATTTGTAACATCAGGAGATTCCATTAAATCTTTAAGTTTCCATTCACGTAATTGGTAACCGTCTTCTAATATATAAGGAGCAATATCATCATAAGACAAATTGTCTTTTTTTGCCCTTATAATCAATTTAAGATTAGCTATATCTACTTGAGTTCCAACATATGAGAATAAAATTTGTTTATTTTCATCAGCAGGAACATTGGAAGAACGTAATAAACTTTCTAAATAATATTTATCTAAAGCAGATTCTAATGCAAGAACCATACCACTATTTTCGTATTTTGGAAGAGCATCTTCTAATACAGCAGCATATTCTGTGCCGTCCAAACTTTTAACTACATCAGTTACTCCGTCAGCATCAATTAAAGAACGTAAATCTTCATATAAAACTCCACGTGGAATTAATAAATCTTCAGTTTCTTCTTCAGTAAGGCCAACTTCTTTAGCAGTTAAAAAGACTTTTAATGTTATTAATATCAGTTTTTTTAGACATTACAACAAAAGAACTTCTAATTTCCTTTGGAGCAATTCTTGCTACAAATTCATAAGTATCAGCACATTGAATATCTAATGCTTTATCAACAGGATATTCTTCTAATACGTCAGCATAATCAGGAACACCTTTAAGATAATTTTCAAATTCGTGAACATTGTTTGTTTCAACAATTTCAGATAATTGTTTTTCATCAAATAATCTTCCCTTTTCTTGCACGTACGCTTGCACTAGGAGTAAGATATGGATAAATATCCAAAATTGGTCTAGATGTAATGATTACGACTATTGCACCTATAACGATAACAGCAATTACACATAAAACTAAGAAAGTTTCATTTGTAAGACCTGCTGAACTAATAAGTGTTGCAATTTCATCAGCCATAATTTATCCTCCTAATTTTTAAATAAAACATTAGCAACTTCACTACGTAATAATCCTTTAAATCTATCTAGTCTAGATTCGATAGTGTTATTTACTTCAATGTCACCATTTCTAGTTTTGAGTATAGCTCCACCAATAGCATCAATAGGTTCACCTAATACTAAGGTTGTGCTTACACCAGTTTTAGTTGCAAGGTCTGCAGATAATTTTTTCAAATGACCTTCAACTTTCGCAACATCAGATTCTTTAACTTGAACGATTAAATCTCCACCACCAAGTTCTTCAGTAGCTTCTTCAATCATTTTTATTAAGGATTCTGAATATTCTGCATCATCACTAGAAGCTTTAGCTTTTAAATCTTCAGTAGCTTTAGCAAAAGCTGCTTCAATGACTTCTTCTTTAGCTCCTAATTCTGCTCTACGAGCATTCATCTTAGCTTCGGAAATAATTTGCTGATATTTCATATCAGATTGTTTTTTACCATTATCTAAAATTTTATTCTTTTCTGCTTCAGCAGTTTTTTTCAGCATCACTATTAATAGTTGCTATTTCTGCTTGTGCATCTTGAATAATTTTATCAGCTTTCTCCTGGGCTTCAGACTTAATGCTTTCAACAATTTTATTTGTGCCTGAGCTCATACAGATTGCCTCCTTAACCTAATATTCCACCGAATACCATAAGTAAGATTGCAATCAAGAATCCATAAATAGCCTGAGTCTCTGGCAATGCAGAGAAAATAATACCTCTAGCAAACATGTCATTATCTTCAACAATAGCACCTACAGATGAGGATGCTGCGATACCTTGTCCCATACCGGAACCTAAACCTGCGAAACCAATAGCTGCACCTACACCGATAGCTACAACACCTGCTTCAGTAGATAAACCTTCTCCGCCACCTAATAATCCAGAGAATACTAATAATAAGATTGCAATCAAGAATCCATAAATAGCCTGAGTCTCTGGCAATGCAGAGAAAATAATACCTCTAGCAAACATGTCGTTATCTTCTGCAACTGCACCTACAGATCCAGCTGCTGCCATACCTTGCCCTAAACCGGAACCTAATCCAGCGAAACCAATTGCTACTCCAGCACCAATAGCTGCTAAAGCAGTACCTAAAGCAATATCCACCATATTTAATTCACCTTTGAATAATAATTAATTTTGATATATTTAAATAAAAAAATTTTAATTTTTAAGTTTTGTAAAAGTTCTGTTTGCTTTGAAAGCTTGGAACTTGTTTTTACCTTCCATATAGAACTGTGAAAAGAACTCCACGTAATGAAGACGTAAAGAGTTAATAAATGCACCTAAAATTTGGAACAAGAAGTTTGCAATATGTCCGAATATAAATATGAAAATTGCAAGAACAATACCAATAACTGGAATCATATCATTACATAAGTTAGTTAAGATATTTACAGTCATAGCAATACCTCCTGTAGCTAAACATAATGCTAAAAGACGAGCATAAGACAAGACATCTCCCATAAATCCGAAAACATCCATAACTCCATAAGCTCCATTAGCGTATATTAACATAGCAAGACATGCAATTATTAAAACTGCTCCAATTCCGTATCCGATCATACCTATTGCAGGCATCATAAATCCTAATACTAAAAATATAATACCGGCTTCTAAAACAAACCAGCAAAGCTGAGATCAATAGCTTCTTTTATTTCTCCGTATCTGAAATTATTGATAGCTCCAATAATAAAACCAATATTAGTATAAATTATACCAATAGCTATTGCTATTATTAAAATAGTATCTGGATGTACAAAAGCTTCAACAGCAGGCACAACAGTAGGCAACTTATAATTCAACATTCTTTCTGTGAAATCTCCTAACAAACCATTAGTTAGAAGACCCAATATAATTGCCCAAATACCACATGCTGTAAGAATATAACCGAATGATTTCATTGTATCATTGAGTTTACCCATACCCCCTTACTAAAACAACACCTATGATAGCTACAATAGCACCATAAAATGCATCAGTTAAACAGTATCCGAATAAGAACGGGAACACAACTGCTACAAAAGAATGTTGGATCTATAGCATTATATCTTACTGGAGAATACATATCCACAAGAACCTCATAAGGTTTTACATAACCTTTATTAGTTTGTAAAATAGGTACATCTTCATCATCAGTACCTTCAACATCAATTAATTCAAAGGTACAATGTCCATCAGAACTTTTTTCTACTAATTGCTCAACTTTATCAGTATCTTTAACAGGTACCCATGCTTCTAACATATAGGTATCTTTTGTTTGAACAAAAGCAGCAAGTATTTCATTCTTTTCTTTTTCATTTTCTAATTCTTCTTTAAGAGATAAAATATCGTCATCCCATCTTTCAGCAATAGCTTTTAAATCACTTTTAGCTGAATTACGTTCAGATTCTATGGTTACTAATCTAGAATCAGCACTTGAGATAATTTGCTGTGGAGTTCCCTTAACATTGGAAACTTCAACTCTCTCAAAGTCAAATTTACGAAGTGTTGAATAAACATCTTCGCCGAATTCTTTTAAAGTCACTACGATAATATTTGCAGTTTCTTTATCATCATTAGGGACTATAAAAACATCTAATTCATCAGTCAATTTACTTAAGTTACTTTCAATTTCTGAAGCAGACTCAGCATTAATCCTACCAACAGTTATGGAAGTGTACTTAGAATCTTTTAAAAGAGCCAAGTCCATGTCTAAATTATATAAACGCTTAGCTAAACTTTTATTAGAAGTCAATACACTTGTTTCAGAGTCGAGTGCGGAAAATTTACCTTCAATAACTTTTGTTTCACTTTCAACTTGAGCCAAAAGGTCTTCTGCTTTATTTATTAAAGCTTCAGTATCTAAATCCCCAACTTCTTTTTGAATAGGCATTTCTGGACTAATAAAAGACTTTATTGTGTCTTTGATCCCATGGCCTTCGGATAAAGAATTTCCTAATAGTTCAGAAATAGCACTTGTTTTCATTAAAAGTGAAGATAACTTACCAGTGAAAGCAGATGCTTTTGAAGGAGTTACTAACTCCGCTAATTCAGGATCTTGCTGAATACTATCAGAAATCTCGTTGATTTGTACTAATCCTTGTTCGTGGAGTGCACTAACAGTAGGGGATATGTACTCATCAAGAGTAACGATTCTAATTTTACGCATTCTAGCTGTCTTGAACATTAATCTCACACTATAAAACATTTTTGACAATAATAGAAGCAGCATCATCTACATTTGCCATAGCTTTTTCTTTTTAAGGAAGCTACATTAGCTTCTCCATCTTTAGCAATAGATTGTGCTTCTTTTTTTAGCTTTGTCTTCTGCATCAAAAACAGTATTTTTAGCTTCTTCTTCTGCTGCTTTTTTTGCCTCATTTATAATATTTTCAGCATTTATTTTTGATTCATTTATCATGTCCACAGATTTGGACTCTGAATCAAGAATAAGTTGTTCAACATCAGATTCAGCTTTTTTTATCATTGCGATAGCTTCTGATATCTCTGCCATAATTAATCACCATGGTATATTAATCTTTATTGGGAAGCATATATATCTTTTACGATTTATATTTAACATGACCTAATTCACTGATTTAAGGAAAAATAAAAGAATAATCGAAAAATTAAGACAATAAACAACATAAAGACATTGAAAATTACAATCTGTTCAGAAAATTTTAAATAAATATAGCATATATTGAGCAATGTTTAATTTTAAAAGTAAAATTTTATACAGTCTGATAACGGTGCCATGAACATATAAAATGTTAAAAAAAAAGAGGAGTTACCTATAAAAATATTTTAAAATACTCATAGGTAATTTTTGCAGATATGCCAATACAGCTATTACAACAATAGCAAGGCCAATAATACCTAACAAATAGTTATACGGAGTAGCAAGTAAAGTATAACCGCTTATTCCAATAATAATTCCTTCAAAAAAGAAAACTGCCTTAGCCCATTGCGGTTTAGCAACAATAACAATATAAGCAATTCCAATTAAAACTAAAATAATTGCACTAGCTATACTGTCATTAGTTATTGTCTGAGTAAATAAAGGACGAACTCCTAAAAATATTACCAGAACAGCTAACAGAATTCCCAATAATTTAATATTCTTAACTTTAATCATGATTATTTCTTTTTAAACTTTATAATATTTATATTATAATAAAATATAATAGTAGATAAAGGTGATGAAAATGGACAGAAGCGTATGGACTATTAACAACAAACATTTTACATTGATCCTAGATGCAAAAACAGAAAGCGGAAAAGTTAGTGACAGAAAATTCAGTCCAGGAGAAGACATCTGGACTAATGAAATACCTCAGCTTAAATTTGAAGATGAAAATACCCAAAAGGAATATGATAATTTCATATCAGATTTGCTGATGTTATTGTCAGAACCTAATGTTGATCAGGTGTTTATTGCTGCTAAAATAGGTGAAGAATCAGAATATGATACTTCAGCCACTTATGAACCAGTAATAATAAGAAAAATAGAAGATTATGAAGTAGAAAAAATTATAAGTTAATCTTAAAACATGGCATTAGCTTTTTTTTCCAATACTTCATCAATAGTATTAAATTCCAAAGCATCTCCAGATTCGGCTTTGGTTTCGGTTGTTATTAAAACATTCGGACTTGTCCAAAGTAAAGAATATGCCAGATATACAACATTAGCTATAAGCATAGGCATAAACAGGAATAATCCAATGAATAAAAAAGAACATATGTGCTGCATAATTTCCATACCTTTTCTTTTTCATTAAAATATAATGATTTTCCTGCTGAGTAATTTTAAATTTCTCTTGAGCCAATTCCTCAGAAATATTATTCATTTCCTTGGAATTATCTGCTTTTAATATAAACAATTTCATTATAATCTAAATATATTCAACAAATTCATCAATTTCTTTTCTTGGAGTGTCTCTTGGTTCTGCATTTCCATATCCCAAAGGAGTAAACAATACAGGAACTTCATTATCATTTAAATTTAAAAATTCTCTGGCCTTATCAGCTTTAAATGCTGCAATGTAACAGGTTCCAAGTCCAACATTAGTAGCTGCCAAAATAATATGGTCCATTACAATAGTTGCATCAATATCAGCTATATTCTTTCCGTCCCAAGGTCTTGTCCATGCTTCATCAACATTAGCTACAACACATAATACATAAGGAGCTTCCACAAACCATTTAGCCCCATAAATTTCAGACAAAGATTCTTTTTTTTTTTTAGTGTCAATTACAAACACTTTAAAAGGCTGGTTATTCACTCCTGTCGGAGCTATTGTAGCTGCTTTCAATACATATTCAAGTTTTTCATCTTCAACTTCCTTGTCCAAATATCCTCTTACACTATACCTTTTATTAATTACATCATCAAAATCCATATTATCTACCTTCCAGGACCGTCATAAACAATGTCGTCAATGTCACAAAAACGTCTAAATTCATCTTCATCAATAGTTTCTTCATGAATATGAGCAATAATGCCCGGAACACGGCCAATAATAAATACCCCCAATCCTAATTTTGGGTCAAAACCTAAATCAGACAAAATTGCTGCATTTGCCCCGTCAACATTTAAACGAATGTTTTTCTTTTGATAAAGCAAATCTTCAATGGCCAATGCCAATTTAGTATGGGGGCCAACACATCCTTCTTTTTTATAACAAGTTCCATTAATTTATCTGCTCTTGGATCAGCATTATGATATCTGTGTCCAAAAACCATAATTTTAGTATTTTTAGAGACAATATATTCATTGTATAAATCAATAGCCAAACTAGCTATCTGTTTATTGTCAATATCTGCATCTCCGGTTAACATTAAAGAGTCAATCTTGGACTGGTATAACTCCATGGTTTTTTCAATAGCTCCTGCATGTTTATGTCCAAATGACAATAGCGCACCAGCTACAGCAGCATTTAACGGAGAACCTGAAGAGGCAACAAGTCTTGCTGTTTGTGTACTTGGAGGAGTGGCTCCGTGATCACAAAAAAGAAACTAAAACATGATTAAATAATTTTCCCTCTTTTATTGAAGGCAATCTCCCTTTCAGAAGAAGAAAAACCATATCACTATATCTAATTTTTTCAATTAAATCTCTTTGATTGTATCCCCTAGTAACAATTTTATCAGGTTCCACTTTAGAAATAGCTGTTCTTAGTGAATGCTCGTTAATTTTAAAATTATTTTCCGACATTGTTTTAATTTCCTCAATTTAATAATTAAAATATAATTATAATCCATTATAAATGTAATGTTGCAACTCTCGGTTCTACAAAACAGGAAGGTCTGACTGAAACAATTCTAACACCGCTTGCCCTTTGATTACCTACATTAACAAATGAACCTAAAACTGTTGTTTTTCCACCAAAACCCAATGGTCCGATATTTGTTTCGGTTAATTTCTGAGTTACATAATTTTCCAAATCGCTTTGGGAATCTAAATTTCCATAAACAATTGATTTTAACAGTAAGGATGATGCCTCATAATGTGTACGGCCAATACCGACAGCAGGAACAGAAGGAGTGCATCCCAACATTTTAAGTGATTCGCTTAACCAGCCGATAGCTGTACCAATTACATTTTCAATTGATCTTTTTATGATATACCCTATATGTCTTTGCCCTTATTTCAGGACCTCCTCCTTCCAGTATAAAATGGATGTTTAAAGTGTCCGGAGAAATATTTCTTTTTATATGTTGAATCATCACTGAAAGAATCTATTAAAAAGGATGCTGCTTTCATCTGCCTAAGGACTGTTATACAATCCTTTTGATTGTTCAATTCGCTCAACATCATTACCTTTAACAGCCATAGGGCGGGCAGGCAAATTATTTAATCCTTTTTCAATTCCCTCATTAATCTGAGCTATTAACTCTCCGGTGATTTCTCTTTTTTCACCTATTTCAATGATTACATGAGGAATTCCTGTATCATCACATAAAGGGAATTTGGTCTTACTGGCTACTTTATAATTTTCTAAAATTTGATTTAAAGCCCACAAAGCATTTTCATTATCTTCAACAGAAATGGCTTTTTTTTAATGCATTGAATTTATCTTCAGAGAGATTTGTACTGGCTTTAATTATTGCATTTGAAACATCTTCTATGATATCCATATAATCACTCAGGAATAGATAAATCATTAGATCCTTTAGGAGAAGATATTGCATCACTATAATATTGGTCAATCATTCTTTTGACCAGTTTAACCTGTTTAATACGAGCAATAGCTTCTTTTTCAGAAGTATCCCAATTATGAGACTGTGCTACTGAACCTCCTGTTTTTAAATATACTGGAGAAGCTACTTTAATAATCTTCGGAACTTCATAATGTCTGATAAATCCGCCAGTTGATTTCGGATTTTCAGTATGCAAATCTAAAGGCATATACACTGCTTTACGAATAGCTGCAATCATAGGAATTTGCAAATCTCTAACTGGATTGAAAGAATTAAGACCGTTTTCTTCAAGTAATTTTGCAGATGCGGGATTTCCATGTCCAGTATGTGCAGACATTTTGAAATGAAGTGATTTCGGAAGTTCACCTGCTTTTCTCATCTGGTTTAAAGTCCAAAGTAAACCCTCATCATATAATAATATTCCACGAACTCCCAAATCAGCAGCTCTTTTAACGTCTTCAATTGCATAAACTAAATTGTCATATCCTCTTAAGCGATATCCTATCCTGCTTCCTTCCTTAGTATGGACAGTTGCACTGGTATCATAGGTAGCTCTTGGACCTACAGATAAAAAAAGTTCACATTCATATTTTTTAGTAAGGTCAACCATTTCTGTAATTTCTTCATCAGTAAGCAGCATTATTCCTTTGGTTTGAGTAATACGATGAATAGTTATTTCATTTTTAGAAGCTTCCTTAAGTAAGGTATCCATTATTTTTGGAGATTGTATTATGGAACCTCAAAACGATACTGTCCTCCATCATTAAAACGTTTAAATGATTCAAAATCGCCATAAGCCCTTTTAATTCCAAGCTGTTCCAAGAATTCTTCAGTTTTTTTCATAGTATCTACTCATTTAATGTTTCCATAAGTTGTTTTATAGAATAATCTTCAATATTATCAACAACAAGCAATTTATTTAAATCAAAATCAGGATTCAAACTTTTGAATTTGTCAATTAAATCTTTTTAATTGATATGGATTTTCAAAATCACCTTTTGGCAATAATGTAATATTTTGGAAAATTCCCCTCTAAAAGATTCATCCAACTTAATAATAACATTTGATGGTCTTTTATTTGGATATAGCTCATCCAATCCACTATCAGAAACAATGATTATTTTACTGGCCAGATTCTTAATACTGTTAACTTTATCAACTGTTGAATAGCTATCAAGCAGGCCAAATTCAATTAACTGATTTAAATCATCCAAATCAATTTCACCACAAACAAGCATAATGGCCACTGCATAAGGCAAACTCTGTTTTAATTCTTCGACATTTTTCGGATTATAATTATCATGTTTAGCAGCTACATCATATGTTTTGATAATCACATTTCCAATATGCTCATACTCTTCACCTATACTTGCCTTTAGTTTTAAAACAGTATCTATTGAAGAGTGCAAATGTCTGCAAAACGGATATTTTTTAAAGTAAATGTCCCTGACCCTAACTTTACCCATATTTTTTAGAGCAACATCTAAAGAAAAATCACTATCTGACAAAACCATTGTTTTTAAAAAACCTTCATCCCCATCAAAAATTGTTCCGGCACCAGTGAATCCGTTTAAAGCCAAAAATGCAGATATTAATCCATTATAAACAGCTTTTCCAACATGAAGAACTTTGCCCATACTCCCATTATGGTCAGACTCTAAAAGACCTGCAGCCTGAGTTCCACACAAACCTAAAGCATTTAATGTTTGGTTTTCATCAAGATTAAGCAATTTAGAAGCAACAGCACCTGCAACAAATGTTCCGACAGTTCCTGTTGTATGAAATCCATTGTTTCTATGTTGAGGATTGACAATTTGGCCCAGCATTATTCCGACTTCATAACCTGCAATAACCGCTTCTAAAAAAAGATTTGCCGTCCAAATCATAAGCTTCACTAATAGCCAAGGCAGTTGGGAAAATAACTGCACCCAAATGAATTTGTGCGCCTCTATGACCATCATCAATTCCAAAACATGAGCTGAAATACCATTTAAAAAACCTGCATTCAGCAGATTTGTTTTAAAATTGGGCATACCAATAACAGAAGATTCCAGCTCAAACTCCATATTTCCAAAAAATAGTTCACTAATCGTATTGAAAGCTATTCTAGAAGATTCTTCATTTACTCCCCTATATGTGACTCCAAAAAAATCAATAAATGCTGCTTTTACCACATTAAGGGTTTCTTTTGATGCCTGTTCATAACGATAGTTTGAAATAAATTTGGAAATATTTTGTAAAAACATAAAACACCTTAATAATTAAATTGTAAAAATAGTCTTAAATAGTTAACTTAAATGGTGTTAAAAATTAACACCAAGGTGTACCGCTTAGAACTAAAACTATGTGTGCAATTAATGCAGATCCAAGGTAAGTTCCAGTAATGATACAGATAGTTACTATCATACCTCTCCAACCCATAGCCTTGAACTGATCCCAGTTTTTACCAATACCAATACCGACATATGCCAAAAAACACGGTTACAATAGACAATAACTCTACTTGTCCCACATATTTAACTACAAATGGAGAAGTCGGCACCATAGGTAGGGAAACTGCAATACCAATAAGACTTATGTAAATAATTGAAGAGACATTAAATGGCAAATATCTCTCAAGCAATAAACCGGCCAAAGTTATAATAGATAAAATCAACATTCCAACAAGGGAATCAGATATCGGATGTTTATAACCTATCCAATTTCCGACAACTGTGATAACTGAAAATATAACCAATAATAAAATCCAATTAATTATACCATGTGTTGAAACTGTTTCTGAACCGTCAATTACATCAACCATTATTTTTCCTCCTCTAAATGAGAAACAGAAGTTTCTTTTCCAATTTTAGGTTCAAGCCAAGCATATAATTTTTGAGCTAATGGAATAGCTAAAAATATACAGAAATAAATTCAACACAGAAGGAAATTAAATTACTGAATCCTGCAAATGCCTGAATATTTGTACTCATACTTGCCGGGAAAGCACTTAACAATGGAGCTAATGCGGCTGCATTCATACTTGCACTGCCTACCCCTGTTGCCATTGCAAATGCATATGGATGAAGCGGTAAAACTGATACACATAAACATGACAGAAAACTGATGTATAATGTTCCAATGACAGTTCCAATAATAAATACTGTTAAAACTCCTCTAGTTTCTGCAGAATCAAATCCAAATTTATCAATAACAACTGCCACATTGGTTTCACGACCAATAGAATTAGTCATACCAATAGTTTCTTTTTTTAAATCCTAAAAGCAATGCCACAGGAAGTGCTAAAAAATACAGTTCCCAAATTACCAAACTCCTGTAAAACTAAAGCAGGACCAACATCAAGTAAAATATGGAATGACTGACCACTAGCTACTGCTAATTTTGCAAGCAACGGCCCTATAAATAACAGCATTGCACTTTCTGCAATTTTAGATTGTTTTTTAGTAATCCATTTAACTGGTTTTAATAAGAACAAAGCCAAACCAAGAACCATTGCATATAACAACGGCATAATTACAACACAAATGTCTTTTGTAAGATTGAATTCAACAGGTCCTATAAATTCGGAAATAATAACCAAAAAAAAGCACAGTAATATGTAATCTATAATCTTTCCATGGTGCTTTCTTTAAAATAGTTTTATCAGTCTTATCACGATATATGTGCTCAGTTCCCTTAACTTTTTTTCGTTTTTATCGCTAATCTGTGCCCACTCCAACCTAATTTTATAAATATTATATTAAAATACCTATTACTTAATACATAATTCGACCTATTATATAAATTAATACTATTCCAAGCTCAAAAAATTCCTTTAATAGGAACAAAAATCCTTAAAAATTAAAATAAAATTCACAAAATAAGAACGATTAAATAAAGAATCAGAGCTGATAAAAATAAAAAATAAAAATATATGATGGTTAATTTCTATAAATCCATCCTACAAATAGGTTTTGACAAATGACGCCTAGCAGAAACTGGTGTTTCATAAAACTGACCATTTTTTAATTTTCTGAAAATTTTAATAGGAACTTTTTATTATCATTAATTTTATTTCCGCATTTTTTACATTTAAATCCCTTATTTTTTCCAGCAGAAGTCATTCTTTTTCCACATTCACAAATAGGGTTTTTATATTCAACATCATTTAATTTAACAACTTGAAACTTTTCAATATTAAATGTATTTTGTTCTCCAATTCCCCGAAGAGTTTAACAATATCCCCCGGTCTTAAATCAGATACAAGTTTTCTAAAATTTTTTGTTGGTTCATATGCTCCGCATTCAATCTCACCAGAATCATCAAAGATGTAAAAAAACATATGGCCACCATCAATAATTGTTGGTTTGTTTTTTACAGTTCCCACAACTTCATAGCACCCAAACTGTTTCATACTAGCTATATCCTTCGTTTTTTGAATGTGCATATCAGTGTGTTGATTAGTCTTGAAAATACAATAATTTTCCACAGGTTCTTCAACCAGAACTATTTTTTTAGCTCTCTCAAGAGCCTCAACAGTGTTTGATCTGATACCATACAAAACAGGACATGGAGTTTTAGGTTCTATAGCTATATAATCTTCACTATAATCAACATTTTCAAAAGTTTCAGGATAAGTTTCCCTATCCATCAAATAAACGGAATCATAATCAATGTGTCTTTTAGTACCATAATTTTCAGGCACCCTATACGCCAACAGTTCATAAGTGAAATCCTCCAAAGGCAGCCCAATAGCTGCAACAGATCCAATAATTCCTCTTCCTTTCTTAAACTTATGAAGTTCACAGCCGATAGAATTTCCAAATTCTTCAGCTTCCTTAATTGTGATAAATGAATAAATAGCCTTAAATGAATATTCAACCATTTCATCAGTTATTTCACCATCATAAAATACAACATAAGGATTTGTATTATCACAGTCAAACATAGCTAATTTTTCCACTTCATCCAAAACTATTTTCTTAGCTAAATCAGCTTTATCATCATTTAATATTTTAAAAGCAACACCGCCGTTTCCCCGTGTTTTGAATCTTGCAAATGGATTTAATCTAATTAAACGAGGACAACCAACAATTTCAATACCTACTTCCTTTAATTTATCAATAATATGGCAGGCCAAATAAGTAGTACACATACCGTCTGGAGAGTCAGTATCATCAATCCCAATATGCAAATATTTAATTAAAATCACCTATTATTAATATTATAAAAAACTATAATATAAACATATATTTACATAGAGGGATTAAATTATGTTAAATCGAAGTAAAATGTTACAAGAAATAGATAATTTATTAACCTCTGAAGGTTATAAAACATCTAACATTTACGATCAAGGATCATTTGACCTTGTAGCACGTAAAAACTTATTAATTTTACTTTTAAAAACTTTTTTTAAATATAGACAGTATTAATGAAGCCAATGCTCATGAAATGAAACAATTAGCTAATATATTCCTTGCTTCCCCGATTATAATTGGTGAAAAATCAAGAAACGGCATTCTGGAAGAAGGAGTAATCTATGAAAGATATGATATTCCTGCTATAAGTTTTGAAACCTTAAAAATATGATACTTTACAAGGAATATCCTGAAATCCTTGCAGACAGAGGAGGATACTTTGTTAAAGTTGACGGTAATGTTATAAAGCAATACAGAGAAGAATATTCATTATCATTAAAAGATTTGGCTGATTTGGCTCATGTATCAAGAGCAACAATGTACAAATATGAAAATGAAATTGTCAGAGCCAATACAGAAACAGCTATGATTCTCGAAGAAATACTAAATACAAAAGTAACATTGGATATTGATTTATTAAAACCGACCATAAGCGAAGATATTGAATACAGTAATGTTGAAGGAGCAGATGATTTATCCAAACTTGGTTACGGTATTTTATCTACAAATAAAAGTCCTTTTGATGCTGTAGCAAAAATGAAAAGCTCAAAAGACAAATCATCATTATTAACTAATGTTGAGAAAAACAGAAGTGAAAAAAACTTTAAAAAAGAATGGCTATCCCATTAAAAGATTTGTCAATGATTACATCTTCGGAACCTGTTTTTATAATAAATAATGACAAAATAAAAGATTCGCTTGGAACCATTCCTGTGATTAAATCCTTGGGAATTGAAAGAATTTGAAAATCCTTCTGAATTATTGAAAATTATTAGAGAAAGAAAAGACAACTTGTGATAATATGGTAGAAAACTTAAAAATTGAAGGAATAAAAGATTATCCTATTAAATGGATTTGTAACTTTAGAGGGCAAAAAGCTATTGGAATTTGCGGATATTCTCAAAAAATAGCTATGTTTGCAGCAGATTCAAGAGTCTCAAAGATTCTTGAAGATATTGTAATCGGAACAAAAGAAGAACTTGAAGGCTACGGCTGCGAAGAAAAAAAAGACAGATGCTGCAACTTTGAATGTGAATTTTGTGAAATTAATCCAAGACAATACCTGCAAATTACTGGCAAAAAACCTTCAAATAAAAACATTAAAGAATTAGAGCAAGGTTTGGAAAGTTTAAACCTTGAAATCAAACAAAAAAATCTAGTCCCATTTGACAACTATGAAATAGTAGATTTTAAGGAAGATTAAATATTTTTCAATATTGTAACATCTTCCACAACTTCTTTTACTAGCTACACCAAAAGTCACCAAATCAACATAATCCAAAGTATTTAAAAAATCAAATGCTTCAGCAGGCTTTAAAATCCCTGCTGCCAAAATACGAGTCGCTATTATTTTTTATCCAATTTTTCAATTTTAACTTTGAATTCCTGTCTTTCTTTTTGGTAAAAATGAAGGAATATCCATCATATAAGCCAGTTTATTTATAGGAACCATATAGTAATCAAACAAATCCAAAACAGGGTTATCCATAAGCAAATCAGTAGTTTTATTTGGAAAAGCAGTTATTAATCCGGAGGCAGCAGATGTATCATTAATCTGAGACAAAATATTTGAAGTCAGATTCCAGTCATAACCGTCAACAATAAACTCGTCAACAAGCATTAAAGGACAATCATAATTATCGAATAATTCAATATCATCTTCCCAATCCACCTCTTTAGCTACATCATAATTGGGATTCATATAATCAACATCAGACTTTCCGACAGTAGCTACAACCTTCATGTCACAGCCCTCATCTAAAGCCATATCAAATCCTTTAATTAATGCATCATCATTAACTAAGTTAATAGCCCTAACTCCATGATTATAAGACTCAATGATAATATCAGCTATTGCATCAGGATTTCTATGCAAATCCAAATCATACAATCTGGATCTATGGCCAAAATAAGGTTCAGCTATAAAAGGAGCATTACCTAAAATCATTCTGGGAACTGATTTGTTTTTAAATTCAAAATCATCTTGAAAAATGAAATCACAACCAGATTATTCTTCTTTTTCAACTACAACAGCAGTTCCATAAGCAAGAATCTCCTGCATAACATTAGAAATATCATTAGAATCAAAACGTACTGCAACAATAGCATTTCCACCTAATTGTTTGGCATGTTCAATTAATCTTTCAATGTTTCATCCCTTGAATCTTCCATCATGGCCCTTGAATCTTCCATCATAGAAATATATTCTTTAATTTCTTCACTACCAACTAAAGGGAGTAAACCGGCAGATACCTGACCGCCTACACCTCTACTTCTAACAGTTAAACCATAGACAAAACCTTTTGTTTCAATAATTTTAAAACCTGGTATTTCATTTGCAGTTGCTATTGGAAATTCATTTACAGATACCATAATAAAAACCTCATAAATATATGCAAAATAATTAAAATTTTAAATATTAAGAAATATAAAATTTTAATCAGTATTTATTTTATTAATTTATAAATTTAATAAATTTTTCTAATAAATAAAAACAAATAAAAAAAATGGTGAAATAATGAAAGTACTTATTGCAGATGCAATTAATGAAAAAGGTATTGAAAATTTAAAGGAGGCTGCAGAAGTCGTTGTAGACACTACAATCACTCCTGAAGAATTAGCAAATACAATTCATGAATATGAAGGTATTATCGTAAGAAGTAGAACAAAACTTACTAAAGAAGTTATTGACAAAGCAGACAATCTTAAAATAATCGCAAGAGCAGGTGTTGGAGTAGACAATATTGATTTAAATGCGGCTACCGAAAAAGGTATTATGGTAGTTAACTCTCCAGAATCAACCTCAATTACTGTAGCAGAACACACTATGGGATTATTACTCAGTCTTGCTCGTAAATCCGCAATTGCAGACAAATCTGTAAAAGAAGGTAAATGGGAAAAGAAAAAAAATTCATGGGTGTTGAACTTAGAAACAAAACCCTAGGTGTAATCGGAATGGGTAGAATCGGTTCACAGGTTGTAAACAGATGTAAAGCATTTGAAATGGATGCTGTAGCATACGACCCATACTTGCCTGAAGAAGTAGCTGCTCAAATGGGAGTGGAATTAACTGATTTGGAAACTGTGCTTAAAAAAGCTGATTTCATTACAATCCATGTACCTCTTACTCCAGAAACCAAACACTTAATTTCTACAAAAGAGTTTGAAATAATGAAAGACACAGCATTTATTGCAAACTGTGCACGTGGTGGAATTATAGATGAAGATGCATTATACGAAGCATTATCCAGTGATAAAATTGGCGGAGCTGCTTTTTAGATGTATACGAAGAAGAACCACCAGCAAAAGACTGCAAATTATTCGAACTTGATAATATCGTATTAACTCCACACATTGCAGCTTCAACTAAAGAAGCACAAAGAGATGCTGCAATTATTGTAGCAGATGAAATTATCGATTTGATTAATGGAGGAACACCTCAAAATGTATTAAACCTCCCACGTATCGACAGAAACACCTATCAGGAAGTAACTCCTTACTTAGAATTATGTGAAAAATTAGGTAGCTTCATCTCACAAGCAGTAAACGGAAAAATCAAAGAAATAGAAGTTATCTACTCTGGAGAATTATCCAAAATCGATAATCTTGAAATGTTAACCAGAACTGTACTTCAAGGAGCAGTAAATCCATTTTTAAGCTCCCCAGTTACTGCAGTAAATGCTTCCCTTTGTAGCTAAAAACAGAGGAATTGTCGTAACTGAAGGTAAAACCGAAAATTCAAAAGGATATGATTCATTAATTAAAGTAACTGCAAAAAGTGAAGATGATGAATTCTCTGCAGAAGGAACTACCTTACACGACCCTAAAATCTTAAAAGTAAATGATTACTGGGTAGATGTAAAACCTGAAGGTCACATGTTCATAGCTAAATATGAAGACGTGCTTTGGAAGTATCGGTAAAATTGGCACCGCATTAGGAGAATACGGAATAAACATTGGAATTATGCAAGTAGGAAGAGATGAAAAAGGTGGAAGAGCTATAATGATCTTAACTCTTGATAAAGAAATTCCAAAAGAAGTAATTAAAAAAATCCAAGACTTAGACAATGTCTATGATGCTATTGGATTAGAATTATAATAAAAAACAATTATTTCACCATATTGTTTTTTTTTTTTTTTATTCTTTAAATTTTAATAACTTTTAAATATAACCTAAAAAACACCATAATAAAAATTTATAAAATCAATTTTTATCATTCTAATGATTAAATCATCCTAAAAACCCATCAATTTCCTTGATTAAATATATCTTTTGCATAAATTTCATCCATAATTTTTTCATATGGTTCTTTTTCTTTTAAAAAATCATACCTATATGTAAATTTATTGCTATCCTCACTAGATGGAAACCTGAGTATTTTTCTAATTCTGATGCTTTATCTTGTATTCCATCATAAAACCATTCCATACTCCCCATTTCCTTTTATCAATTAATAATAGGTTAAATCTCTGTGAATTTTAACCATTATTTATCAATAATTAATTTTCTAAAACTTTAACTTTAATAATTGCCGAATAATATTTTAAAGAATGTCTAACATGTGTTTAAATAATATGGGCAATATATCATATACCAAAATATTTTTTTAAATGGCATTTCAGTTAAAAAATATTCTTAATTTGAAATAAAACAAGTGATAAAATGAACAATGAAAAAATTTCTTCATTTGAAATAATAAAACATACTAAATTTTCTTGGAGTTATGTTTATACTATTGATGGCAGAAAATATGATATTCATGGTGTCTCCACATATGATTTAAGAAAAAAAGTATTAGCTAGAGATTTACCATGGGATAATGAAAATTATCCTGAAGATAAACTTACTAAAACAAAGTATGACTCCCTGAAAGCAACAAATAGAAATAGCTACACTCCATATAATGAAGCAACAAAAGATTATGAAGACAGCCAAACTAGACGTGAGTGGAATCCTAGTTCCAAAAAATGGGACAGGTATCGGGATAAACCTTATTGAGTACATCCTCAATGAAAAACACACTTAAAATTCAATATTGTCCTAGAATTAAGATTTTAAAAATAAATAAAAAATTAGGGAATTAATCATCTTTTGGAAGCTTATAAATACGTTTAATATTTCCGTTTTCATCTAATTGAATTTGAATATTGTCTCCATCACAAAGAGGTGGCAATTCTATATTGGAAATTATGGCAGGATTACTGTTTTGAGTTCTTTTTTCATATTCCCTGTAATCCTGATCGATATCTTCATCTTCCAGGTCAAAATCATATTCATCATCAAAAAATCCCGGTTTTAACTCTTCACCGTCTTTTAAAACATCATCTTCATCAAAAAATTCGCTAATGTCTCCGTCGATTTCATCGGCATAGTCGCCTACAGTATAGGATATTGGCTGGCCGTACTTGTCATATGCCATGAATGTTTCCAAGCTATATGGCAGACATACAATCATATGAAATAAACCATTTTTAGAAAATGTTTTTAAATCTGCACCGGAAGGCTGTGCACTTGGTCCCGGATGTGAATGAACTGATCCCCAGTATTTTAAAGTGGGAGGTAACATCTCAGTATGTACAACAGCTCCAACATCACAGGTTTCGCCGGGCAAAAAAATCAGACTGGTAATATAGAGTATTTTATCTTTTATTTTGCCATCAAAAAAAGGCTAAAAATTCATTAGGATAAGCTTTCTTAGCATAATAAATTACAGATTCAAGGACTTCCCTGTCAACTCTAACTTCTCTGAATTCATCACTGTCTGTATTAAATAATTTTGAAAGAAACCCCATAATATCACAATTAAATTATATTTATATCCTTAAAAAGTTTTCGCTGAAAATTGGAATTTCCAAATCTGCAAATAAAAAGCTACGATAAGATCTTATGGTTTTGTTTTCCTTTTTATTGTAACCTACAATTTCTTTATCTTGTTTGTAAATAGCTATTCCCCGTTTTTTTCCAATTATCTTCATCATTGAGATTAATTCCTTCTCTAAATAATAGTTCATGAATATCTGATGACTTCAATCCTTTTATTTTTTCATTAGCTACCTTATCACCATATTTTGATTTTAAAATATGGATTCCATAAACATTTATGCAGTTTCTCCAGGCTTCATCCTGTCTCCATTTAAAATATTTATAAATATCATCGTCAATTATTGGAATAATCCTGCTGTCAAATGCAATCGGCTTGGCAATTTCCTTATTTAAATTGTATGTAAATGAACTGGCTGCAAAACTGGCTACTACTGAATTTATTTTTTCAATTCTGCCATTAAATGGAATATTATCCAAAAGAATGCTTATTTCATCTGAAAATGTGTAAATAAATACTGGAGCAAACTCATTGAATAAATCTTTAGACACTTTAACCATCAATCTTGCAAAATCTTCATCATAGGGTTTTTCAAGGTTTAAATTTTTAGCTAATGAATGGAAACTTCTCCCATCCAGCCTTAAGATAATTTTTTGAGTTTACAGGAACTTTCAAATCCCCATAAACTTCATATTCCTTCATTTCCTACAATCCTACAGTAATAGATTCATTGAAACTTTTAAGTAATTTAATAGCTGAAAGTGCAGCCAGCATACTGGTTTTCGGATTTGCACTGCATGGGAAATTTTTAGTAGTTGTTTTAAACTCACCAAAGTCTCCTTTTGCAGTAATTTCATGAACATTCCTGTCTACATTCGGATCTACAATGATTTTTACATTAATATCCTGATTACAGGCCAAACTTATAGTTGCAGCTACATTGATATTAAGTGGAAATTCTTTTACTGCTTCTGATGCCTTACCTTCAAATAAAACTTCCTCTTTATCAATGTCTTTACCTAAAGATTTAGGGGATTTACGGGTAACCAAGTTAACTTCCTCTAAATTAAAATCAGCTACTGCTTTAATACCGTCCAATCCTACAACTGCTCCTGAAGGAAGGTGTATTCTTGTACCTTTCTTTTTACAAATATCATTTACTTTATTGTAGAATTCCTTATCCATAAATGCGCCAATACTCATAATAATCATGTCTACACCATGAGACAATACATTTGGAGCATGTTCTTTAACTGAATCCGGAGAAGCACATTCCAAAACCAAATCAACTTTGTCCAACATATCCTCCAAATCTAAAACAGCCACACCATTAGCAAAAGATGCTAAGTTTTCTGCTCTTTCAACATCATTATCATAAAAATATTCAATATCTATATTATTATCCTCTGGAACAATGCTACTTGCTATGATATTAGCGATAGCACCGCAACCTATAATTCCCACTTTCATAAAATCACGACAAAAAAAAAATAATTTAATTAAAAATACAAGAAAAATAAAAAATAAATAAAAAAAGATGAAAAATTAACCTTAGAATTTTTCAAATTCTGCTTGTGCTTTAGGCTCACTTTGTTTTGGAACCTGAGCTTGTTGATTAGGAAAAATAGCTTCAGACACTGGTGGTTCATGTCTTACTTTTTTCATATCCCTTGGATTAATCAACATGATATCGCCAATAGCTTGAACTTTATCAAAATCAATAGTTAATAAATCATTTTTAAAAAGATCTTACATCATGTTCTTCTTCAGGAGCTACCTGAAAACTCCTTTTCATAAGGTCCCTGAAACCTACCTGTTTTTTTCTCAGGTTCAATAGCTCTTACCTGCAATTTAGAAATTGTACCTAATCTAATGTTAAGAATTACATCAGCCACTCTTCCGACATAGTGTCCTGTTACTGTATAAATATCTAATTCTTTTAAACTTGAAACTTCCACCATTTGATACACCACAATAAGTAATCTAATTCGTGTTATACTTAAAGTAAATTAATAACTTTAACTTATTTTAAATTTATTTACTTGTTAATATAAATAGTTTATGATGTAACAAATTTTTAAGCAAAATAAGCCATAAAACAAGGAAAAAATATAAGAATATATTGGAATAAATATTTTAAAGAGAATACAAAGGAGACTATAAATTGTGGGACACAAGTAAAGATTATAGAATTTTAGTAGCAAACCATGCAAGAGAACAATGTTTAAATATTATTCAGACTGCATCATTTAGAGGAAATTGGAATAAAAAATTAGCTATTGAAACAGCAAAAAATATGAATAGTGATTTTCAATCATTAAGTTACTCTTATCTTGAAGGAGACGATTTGGTTAACTCTCCAGACGTTGCATCAATAATTGAAAAAGGAGAAAAAATTGTTGAGTGTTTAGGTGGAGACGGATGGAACAAAACTTTCATAAGCAATGCTCCTAAAGAAGATAAGGAAAAAACAATGGAAAATGTAGCTAAAGTAAGATTTTTCATAGACTCTGTTTTAGGTCTTAAAGACCGTTTAGCCCTAGGTCCCATCAATGATCCGATTATCGGAATCGATATAAAAGTTGGAGAAATAATGAGTGTTACAAAACACCCCAATGCAGATTCTTTAATGATATGTAATGTTAATTTAGGAAAAAGAGCCATAACTGTAGTTACAAATGATTTAAATGTAAAAGAAGGAAACAGTGTTGGTGTTTCATTACTTCCGCCACAGTCATTTATGGAAACCACCAGTGAAGGAATGTTCCTTGGAATGGACGGAAATATCTTAAAAGAAGTTGAAGGAGAGCTTGGAGAAATGCCAAAAGGAATTCCTATGGACTCTCTTAACGAAACACGTAATCTGGTAGAAGCGTTTTTTAAAATAGACTATCTTAAATTTAATCCTATTAATTTTTCTTTAGTCATTTCTTCTACTGCATATTTTACTCCTTCTTTTCCAGTTCCACTATTTTTTAAATCCTCCGAAAGGCATGTTATCGGTTCTGAATGTAGATTGTTTATTTACAAAAACCGTACCTGCTTCAATTTCATTTGCACATCTTAATCCATCTCTAAAGTTTTCAGTAAATACTCCTGCCTGAAGACCATATTCCGTATCATTAGCTACTTTAATAGCTTCATCAGTTGATTTTACTTTGATAATCGGTGCAACTGGACCAAATGTTTCATTTACAACAACATCCATATCCTGAGTGACATTATCCAGTACTGTAGCTTCGTAAAATGCACCGTCTCTTTTTCCACCAGTCAGTATTTTGGCACCTGCCTTAACTGCATTATTAACTGTTTCTTCAACCATGCGAGCAGCATCTTCATCAATAAGTGTTCCCAATACTGTGTTTTTATCCATAGGATCACCCATTTTGATTTTTTAGTTTCCCTAACCAATTTTTGCGTAAACTCATCAGCTATTGACTCATCCACAATAATCCTTTTTAACACCCATACATACCTGTCCGGCATTTAAATAAGCACCATTCATTACTCCGTTAACTGCCCTGTCAATGTCCGCATCCTTTAGAACAACAAGAGGATCATTACCTCCCAATTCCAAAGTAACTTTTTTTTCATTCCTGCTCTTGAAGCTATAAGCAGTCCGGTAGCTACACTTCCAGTAAATGAAATTTTATCTACTTTAGGAGATGTTACCAGTGCATCACCTACTTCTGAACCATATCCGGTTACAGTATTGATAACACCATCTGGAAACTCCTCATTTACAAGTTCTGCAAATTTCATAACTGTCAATGGTGCATTTATTGGAGGTTTTATAATTACAGTATTTTTACATGCAATAGCAGGAGCTATTTTATGAATTGATAAATTTAGGGGATAATTAAATGGAGTTATAGCTGCTACAACACCTAATGGAACCCTCTGAGTAAATGCAAAAAAAACCTTTACCGTTTATCCCCCATCCAGCGGAACTGTTTCACCATAAATTCTTTTAGCTTCTTCTGCTGAAAGTTTTAATGTTTCAATTGAACGGTTAACTTCAACAACAGACTCATTAATAGGTTTACCTACCTCTTTTGTAAGCAATTCAGCCAATTCATCTTTGTTATCTTTTAATTTTTCGTAAACTGCATATAATTTATTTGAAATTTTAAATGCAGACATTTCCTGAATAGAATCTTTAGCATTAACTGCAGCATCAATAGCCAAATCCACATTATTTAAATGGGAAACAGGAACTGTATCTATAATTTCCCCATTGTATGGATTTTTAACTTCCGCCAAATCATCAGCTGAAATATGTTTACCATTTATTAACATATCCATTTTATCACCTTATTTAATTATATTAAAAAAACATATATTTAAAGTAATTAACTGAACAAATATTAATATTATGGAAACTGCTAGATTTGAAACATTTGCTGATGCAATAATTGCAATAGCTATGACTGTACTTGTTCTAAAACTGCCCCAACCAGAAAGTGCAACAATTGCTGCTTTTTGGGCATTGAAAACTTATTATCTTGCTTATTTCATCAGTTTTTTAACATTGTTCAACATATGGTACAGCAACCACAACCTATTCAGATTGTAGAAAATATTGACAATACTGCAGTAATACTGAATGGAATCCTGATTTTTGAAATAACATTGATCCCATATTTTACATTATGGTTAACACAGGATGCATATTCAATAGCTAGTGAAACCAGCTTTGGATTACTGTTTATTGGAATAAATATTGCATGTAACTTATCAGTCAGGGCTGTTCATAAAAGCGACCCCTATAATGACAAATTAATAAAAGCAGATTATGACAATCTATATGCATTAATCCCATTAACTGTAATTCTGATTGGTTTTGTATTAACTTACAGTGTTTTTATTCCAGGAATTTATATCAGCTGTTTAATTGCAGTTATAATGTGGATAGCTATAGCCAGAATACATAGAAAAGGTGTTGAAAAATGGAAAGTGAAAGATTTGAAGCATTAATTGATGCAATTCTTGCAATCATAATAACAATAATTGTTTTAGAAATTCCAACACCTGCAAACGGCAGCTGGCAAGCTTTAGGAGAACTGCATCTGGAATTTATTGTTTATTTAATCAGTTTCATAGTTTGTTTTAACTACTGGAACTATCACAACAACTTATTCAGCATCGTAAACTATATTGATTATAAAGTCATCTGGTCAAGTGGACTTTCAATATTTATATTGTCCCTGCTTCCTTATCTGACAAGTTTTGTAGCTAATAACTTCCATTCATTCTTTGCTCAGTCAATATATGGACTGGATTTCCTATTAGTTAATTTAATTTACATCTATACCTCAGAAAGTTTAAAAAATGCAGATAAAGGGAATATTGCTCTGCAAGTAGCGCTAGATAAGAATTATGAATTTATAGCAACAATAGTTACCATCATAATCGGATATGTAATTGGTTATTTCTTCTATCCTCCAGCAATAATTGCTTCCTGTTTAGTTGCAATAATTATCATATGGTCCATGCCATACATAACTAAGTAAAATATTTTGATAAAGAATCTAACTTATTATTAAAGTTAGAAACTTCTTCACCTTTAATTTCACCAGACAGGCCAGTGATATAATTCCTGTAAAACATTAAAGTCAGTAAAACAACCACTATAATCCCACCAATCAATAAAATAAATTCTGCTGAAGTCTGACCTTTATTATCCAACATATTATCACCTAACTTAAAAACATAGCACCTGCAAAATTGGAAATCAGATAAAATATCCCATAAGAAACCAGAGCCAACGGTACAGAAAACTTGATTCCCTTTTTAACATTCCCATACATTATTATGCTTACTATCAAACCAACCAAAACCGAATGAATTACCAGATAAATCTGTCCTGCAAATGGCGCTGCCAAAATTAACTGTGTCTGCTTCCCAAAGCTTTGCATAAACTGGGAGTAAACACTAACCATCCCTAAAGCAAAAGGACTGGCTATTACTGCAGAAATTATTAAAAACATAACTGCCATCATAACAGAAGATTTTCTTTTCGCGTTTTAGAGCCAGCATATCCCTTAAATTATTTGAAACATCAAAAATGACATTGGCAATACTTGATCCGCTTTTACGGCTTCCCAATATTATTGTAAAAATCCTCTGAAGTTCTTTTGACTTTAATTTTTGAGCCATAGCCATCCATGCATCATCAAAGTTTCGCCCAACTTTAATCTCAGCAATTGCCCATCTTGTTTCATCATATAAAGGCCCTTCACCATATTTGGACATATCTTCCATTGCATTTTCAAAACTTAAACCAACTTTTAACATAGCTGAAAGCTGTCTTAAAAAGTCAGGAGCTGATTTTTCAATTTCTGATGCCCTTTTTTCCTGTTTTATAAAAACATAAGTGGCAACAAAAGGAATGATTAACAAAGGTAAAAATAAAGATAAATCAGAAATTTTAAAAAATACAATTAATATTCCAATTACAATATCTGCAAATAAAATAAAAAATATTAAAATAGCTAAAAATTTAGATGCAACTATCCCAATGTCCCTGCTTAGCAAAAAAATTCCTGTACTTTGGATAATTGCTCTTCAGAAAGTTTATTTTCTAAAAATAAAGATAATGAATAAATAATTTTAGATTCCATAGATTAAAATACAACTTTAAAATATATAAAATCTCAGTTGTAAATTAAATCAATTTTTGAAAACTTATTCAATAATTAAAGGTAAATCACCAATTATTCTTCCTTTATTTTTTTTTTTCAATAGCTATTGTATCTTCAAGTCTGACACCAAAATTATCTTCCAGATAAATTCTTGGTTCAACTGTAATAACCATACCCTTCTCAATTACTGTTTTGTCCTTAGTTGAAAATGTAGGTATTTCATGAATATCCAAACCTACACTATGGCCTGTTGAGTGAATGTAATTATCACCATAACCATATTCACTTATAATATCACGAGCCACCTTATCAATTTCACAGCATTTAAGACCTTGGTTTAATTGCTTTTTATAGCCTTATCATGAGCTTCTGCTACAATATCACAAATTTCATTTTGTTTTTCTGTATACACAATAGTTCTTGTATTATCTGAACAGTACCCATGATATTTTGCTCCCCAGTCAATCAATATTGGTTTTTCCAACTGTTTATCCTGAGGTGTTGCATGAGGCAGACTTGAATTTGAACCGCTTGTTACAATAGTATCAAAAGAACTGCCATCCGCACCATATTTTCTCATTAAGTTGTCCAATTCCAGAGCAACAATATTTTCAGGATTTGTATTGTTTAAAATATCCAAATCAACAAATGCTTTTTGAGCAATCTGTGTTGCTTTTTTGGATTTTATCTATTTCATCAGCTGTTTTAATTTGTCTTTGAGCATCAATAAATGTTTCAGATTTTATATTGAAAGAATCTTTGAATTTTTCATATGTACTGTAAACCAAACTCGGTTCAATAGCCAAATTGGAAATTCCTTCCTTTTTAAGCTCCCCAAGCATGTCTGAAAATGAAGTAAATTCTTTAACTTCAATTGTTGATGTTTTATTAGCTATCTCCATATCCATTTTTGATACATAAATAATTGGATCTTCTTTTATAACACAAAAAAAGCAAAACTAGTAGGCCTGTAATTTGAAATATAGTGAATATTTGTAAATTGTGCAAGCAAATAACCCTGATACTCCTTTTTTTTCCATGTCTTTTTAAAATATTGTTAATATGAAATTCATTTATTTCCATTTTTACACCTTTCATCAATAAACATTATATTTTTCTGGTTTTAATATCTTTCAAAATATTGGAACAACAGTTATATATAATTTTTATTTTAAAATTATTAAATAGCATTTAATCTAAACACAGAATAAAATATTAATGAAAAAAGATTATTTTTATTTCATGCTTCAGTTAATAAAATTAGCGAAACTGCAGCAATATATTGGACGGGCAGATTAATGCTTAACTGTTTATCAAATGACATCATAAGAAAACTTACTTGAAAACATTTTATAAAGCAATGACTGATACTAGTGAAGGATGTGTATCTAGTTTTACAGGTGTGCCTATACCATAAGTGATTTTAATGACAAACATATTTAATTTATGCAAACTAGATCCCAATAGAAAGTATTTTCCAAAAAAAGAAGATATTAAAAAAAGAGCAATCAAAAGTTATGGAATAATCCTATTTTTAGCAATAGCTACATCTAGTATCACATGGCTAGGATTTTTCTGTTTTCTTTTTTTTTTGTATTTGGAACATGTGGAGTATGGATTGTGGAGTATTATGGTGACGAATTAGATGAAAAATATGGATTGTACAACTTCACTAATTTCAGAGGATTTTCTCTCCAAATTTTCTCATTCATGCTTCTAGGAGCATCAACCACATCTTTATCTGTGCTTATGATGTGTTTGTGTGCTGGAGCAACTGTTATGAAATCCGTATTATTAGCAATAATATTTGCACTGCCATTTTTAGGAATCGGCCTTAAATTTAAAACATTTAACGATTCCAGCCTAGAAGAAAATGGGGAAATAGTTTATGATGCAGGTTATGAACCTAACTACTATTGGCCAGTACTATCTATCTGCTGCTATTTAGGATACACACAAGGACTCTACGAAACATCCCCAATAAACATAGCAGGATTACTGATATCCACAACAGCATGCTTCATATGGTTAATATACCCAAACAAAATCAACAAATATTTGCCATTTGAAAACAGAACCAAAAAAGGAGAAGCAATATATTTAGCAATAGCATTAATCATATTCTTCATATTACTCCACCAATTTACTACAATCCCATTTACAGAAATTTTAGGAATTACAAATTAAAAAGGAGGCAAAAATGAATGCAAAACAAACAATAGCTATCATTATCCCAATAGCTATTTTTATTATTAAAAAATATATCAGTCTTTATATAACTATTCCAGTTTTAATAGCTGGATGTATCATAACATATTATTTATACACAAAATCTGATGAAGATAAATACTTAAGAGGTGCTCTTTCACTGTACTGCTTAAATTTCTTCCTTATCATGCTTGGTATTGTGCTATATTATATGCTATAAAAAGCAATTTACTGAAAAAATTTTTATATATAAAATTAGATATGTAAAAATCATGTTTAAATTTACAAGCAATGAAGTGAGAGACTTAATAATTTCATTTTTCGTTATCTCACTTTCTTTTTTCAATATTGTATACAGGCAGAGATTTCTCTGCAATGTACTTTATATTACCTATTGTAATGGTAGGTGTAGGTTTAGGATTTATTCTCCACGAACTTGGACATAAATTCAGTGCAATGCATTTTGGTTACTGGTCTGAATATCAGCTCTGGCCGGTTGGTTTGATTATTGCTTTAGCCAGTTCCTTTTGCGGAATTGTATTTGCAGCTCCTGGAGCAGTTTATACTTATGCAAATTTCTTAGATGACAGAACCAATGGTATCATATCTATAGCAGGACCTATAGTCAATATTGTACTTGCTATTGTATTCCTATTGATAGCTACTGTAGTTTATCCTATGGCATTTTTCAATCCAACAATGCAAATCATATTCCTTGTCTGTTCACTTGGATTTACTATTAACAGCTATTTAGCTACATTTAACCTGATTCCTATTTGGAATTTAGACGGCAGCAAAGTACTCAGATGGAATGGATTAATCTGGATTGTTACAATTGCTATTTCAGGAATTATGACTTATCTTTCCATGACAGTAGGTGTTGAAGGTATAATAAAGATTTTAATAGGATAATAGACAATGGAAAATCAAGAAATAACATTTTTTAAAGGAACACACAGAATAATCCCCCTTCAAAAACAATCGAAAACAATGAAAACAAAATAAAAACCGCCGGAATAACCCGTATAACTGAAATAACACATCTGGACAGAATTGGAATTCCTGTTTTTTCAGCTATTAGACCTACTGCTCAGGATGGTGGAATAAGCATCTATGGAGGTAAAGGAATTACACCGGAACATGCTAAAGCTTCAGCTATGATGGAAGGTTTTGAGAGATACTCTGCTGAAAAGCAGGACACAGATGAAACTGTTATTGCAGGTTTAAATGAAATAGAAGGAAAATATATTGATCCGATTTCGCTAAATCTGCCAAAAGATTTCAGTAAAGATTTACTCGACACAATGAATTTGGAATGGAGCATCTCAAAGGATTTAATATCTGGAGAGAATTATTATATTCCATCCAATGCAATTTATCATCCGTATGTTCCTGAAAATAATGTTCAGAGTCTATTTAAAGGAAACACTAATGGTTTGGCTTCAGGAAATATTTTAGAAGAAGCAATTTTACATGGAATTTTTGAAGTTATCGAAAGAGACGCATGGAGTATTTTTGAGCTTACCCATAAAAATTCAAAACAGATTGACCTTGAAAGCATTGATAGCGAAAATATTAATCAGGTTCTTAACAAATACCATGAAAATGGAATTAACATTAAGCTAATGGACTTAACAGCAGATGTTGGTGTTCCCACAATAGCTGCATCTGCAGATGATACTGTTTTAAAAGATGCTGGATTATTGTCCTTAGGTATTGGAACTCATCTTAATCCGGAAATAGCTGTTTTACGTGCTCTTACTGAAGTGGCTCAAAGCAGAGCAACACAAATTCAGGGTGCTCGTGAAGATACTGTAAGGGCTGATTTTGCACGAAAAGCAGGTTATGAACGTATGAAAAGAATCAATAAATGTTATTTTGAAGATGAAGAAGACAAAATATCTTTCAGAGATATTGAAGATAAAAGTACCAATTCCATAACCCGAGACATTGAAATTGTTAAAGATGAATTAATGAAAAATGGGCTGGACAAAATATTGTATAGTGATTTAACACGCCCTGAACTTGGAGTAAGTGTGGTCCGCATTGTAATTCCGACAATGGAACTTTATTCCATAGACAACACCCGTGCTGGAGACCGCTGCTTAAAATTTTAGATTTATATGGTTAAAATAATAATTTATACCGGATTATCACTTTCCTTTGATGAAGCAAAAGAAATATTGGATAGCCACGACGATGTTGAAGTTATCTATAAAAGACCAATCAAACGTGGAGATATCGGACTGGCCATCAATGAACATCCGGACATTATTGGAATAATTGATGGTGTTTTTCATCAAAATTCTGCAGTTGCACATAGGGAAATCCTAAAAGCAATTGATGAAGGAATAACTGTTGTTGGAGCATCCAGTATGGGGGCTTTAAGAGCTTCCGAACTGGATACTTTAGGTATGAAAGGAATCGGTTATGTTTATGAACAGTATGCAACAGGTAAGGTAACTTCTGATGATGATGTTGCAGTTATGCTTGACAGTGAAACTTTAGAGCAATTATCCGAACCTTTAATTAATATGGAATATACATTTACAAAAGCAGTAAAAAGAAAATATCATTACTGAAGATGAAAAGGACGAATTGCTTTCTATTGCCAAATCCACATTCTATCCAAAAAGAAATTATGCACAAACATTAAATAGTTCAAAATTAGATGATGATACAAAGGACCGATTAGTTACCTTTATTCGTTTTTGCGAGGATATTAAAAAAGAAGATGCGAAATCTTTAATAAGGTATATAACACATGTGATAGAATGAATTTGGATGAAAAAATTGAAAAAGTAGAAAACACTATTAAAAATCGCAAAATAGCAATAGCTTTTTTCTGGAGGTGCAGACAGTACATTACTTGCATATCTTGCATCTAAAGTTAGTGACAAACCAATAGCTATAACTATTGACAATCACATCTTTCCTACTGGTTTTATTAAACATTGCAAAAAAAACTGCCAAAGAATTTGGAATAAAGCACAAAGTTATTGATTTGAATTTCTACGAGCACGAAAATTTACTCTCCAATAAATCAGACAGATGCTTTGTATGCAGAGATTTAATGTATGGAAATATTAAAAAGTATGCCACAGACAATGGTTATGAATCTGTTCTAGACGGAAATAATATAAGTGATCTGGTTTTGGACAGGCCAGGAATACTAATTACATATAAAAACAATATTGAAAGTCCATTTATTCACGCCAAGTTAACTTCCAAAGAGATTCATGAATACTTAAACAAACACAATATCCCCTTTTCAAGATCAACCACCTGTCTTGGAACCAGACTACCTACCAACACCAAAATGACTCCGGAAAATATTAAACAGGTCAGTGCGAGTGAAGATTTTATTTATGAAAAAACAAAGTGCGAAATCGTAAAAGTTCGCAACAATAATGGGCTTGCCCTATGTGAAGTTGATGACTTAAATAAAATATTAAATGAAAACACATTAAAACAAATCAAAGACAAATTAAAATCAATAGGTTTTAAAAAAAGTAGCTTTAAATTTATCAGAAATTGATGATGATGAAAACATTACTATTGACTACTCAAAGGGTGCTTTTGAATATCAGCTCCCATACACAATAGACATTGAAAATACGAAAAATCAGCTGAAAGACAAATCAATTTCAAGTGATTCCAAAAAATACTTATTGAAAATCAGGAAATCCATGAAAACGGATTAATTAAAGGGAGTAATTTCAAATCAAAAGAAGAATGTTTAGATAAATTTATGGAATTATTACCAGATATACGAAGAAATGTATAAAATTATTTATTTTTCATTTCCTCATATTTCTTTAAAACAATATCCGGCGTTTCTATCTTTTTTATCAAAGCTTTCATTAAATTTAAAGTCTGTTAGTTCAGAATTATCAGTGTTTCTAAAACCCTGAAGAATTAATTGTTTTCCATCAATTTTAAAGCCAATACCATCAGCTTCAACTTCAATCAAATTAATTTCTATTTCAGATGCATCTTCAAGTTTTGCATCTGCCTTAACTTCATATTTTAAATTTAAGTTTTTATGAGGCATTAGCTCATTAATGGTTCTTTTTATAACAGATTCAAAAAGTTCTAAAAATTTTACAACAGGAGGGAAATCATTGGCCCAGTAATAAGCAAGTACTGAATTCAAGACAATTTCATGTTCAACATAATCATCTTTAAGTCTTGCTCTAACACCAACAGAATTCCCATCCATAACTTTTATTACCAAAACTGGATTAAGAGCCATATACACCACACTTAATCCACTAAAGCTTTAATTAAATCACTAGCTCTTACAAGCCCTATTAACTCTCCTTCCACACCAATAACTGGAATTTGTTCAATATTTAATGTTTTCATTTTTTTAGCACAGTCAGATGCTTTAGTTTTAGAATTAACTACTTCAACTTTATGTGTACCAACATCTTCAACAAGCTTGTCAGTGAATTTTAAACAATTTTTCTCAATATATAAAACAGAAGTACTGTCCTAGGACCATTTATCTCCTTCGGTTCCTACTGTAGAACTGTGTTCACTACGTTCTGAGATAATTTCTGATTCTTCAATAAAATCAGTTTCAGTTAAAATACCCACTAATTTAGCAGAATCATTTAAAGCTAAAACAGATTTAAGACCGAACTGTTTCATAGTTTCAAATGCAACATTTAGAGGAGTTTTATACCATGTTGTTGGAACTGTAGTAATCATGAAATTTTCAACAGGATCATCACTTTCAAGTTTAATTAATGCATTGGATACCAAATCAAAGGAAGTGATAATACCTACCAAATCACCATTATCATCAACAACAGGAACTCTCCTAACATTATTATCAATCATTTTTTTAGCTACATCCTTAACATCGTCATCAGGACTTGCAGTAACCAAATCAGTACTCATTAAAATAGCTATTTGTTCTTCATCAGGATTGACAATTAAATCTGAACGAGTTATTAATCCCACTAGCTGTTTAGTGTCACCTTTAACAACAGGAAGAACCGCTTTATCTTCTTTCCTCATTAAGTCTAAAACTTTTTCACGGTTTCCAGGAACTGAAACACTAACAACATTTTTAGACATAGCTCTTTTTACTAACATGATAAACACCTTAAAATAGTTTATTAAAAATATAAAAAAGGGAATGTTGAAAAATTAGTGAATAACCAACACCGCACATTTAGCAGCGTTAACTACTTTTTCAGCAACACTACCCATTATAAATCTGTCAAATCCGGATTTACCAGAACTACCAATAACAATCAAATCAATGTCTTCTTCTTTAGCTACTTCCAATATAGTTTTAGCCGGTGAACCTTCCCTAATAATTCCATGGAATTTTATACCTGAAGTTTCATCCATTTCTTCAAATTCTTTTATATTATCTTCAGAACGTTGCTTGAGTAATTGGTTTAATTGATATACCTCATCATCTAATGGAAGCCCGTTAACAAAATTATTTTCAGTAACACTAAGTGCATAAATATCAGCACCAGTAGTTTTAGCTAAAAATAATGCATGTTTTTCAGCTTTTTGAGCAAATTCTGACCCATCAGTTGGGACTAATATTTTTTTTGTACATGTTTCCATCTCCCAAGTAATTTGACTTTATGTTTTATTTATATCAAACATTTTTAATATGAATATCTCTGTTCATAATATATAATATATCTTTCGTTCCACAACGATTTATAATATTTAAATAAGGATTTTTGAATATTTTTTAGAAATAAATAAGTTTGCTTCCTGATTAACATCAATAACCGGCTTTTCAATATATCGGTTAATCTCAAAATTACAGATATTGGTTGTTGCAGTTTTCAATAAATCTTTAGGATTCAAGTAATTTTTGTAATAAACAGACATTATCTTTAAGCTGAATTCCAATTCCCCTAAACAAATTAGGTGAATTCAACATTAAATTGTCGCTGCCCAGCAGGGGTTTGATTCCTTTAGAAAACATCTCATTTAAAGGAGCCACACCAACATTTAAAGTGGCATTAGCTCTTGGACAAACAACAACATTTGAATTTTTAATCAATTCCAAATCATTATTTCTCGGATTTGTACAGTGAACCAGCTGATCAAAATCAGCATCCACTCCCCTTTGAATTTCAGTTTTATTGAAATCCCTTAAGGAATCGTCCTGAAGATGCATTGATTCAGCTACATGAATTGAAGATATTTTACCTGCTTTCCTACATTCAGAAGTTATTAAACTAGCTACTTCATCACTAATCTCGCCAAATCCGCTTAATGCAATACCGTCAGCCAATTTTAAAAGTTTGCGAATAGCTATTTTAACTTTTCTCAAATCAGGATTTTGGCCATAGAAACTATCGTCACGGCCAAGAATAACAGGAGTTACAGGTAAATTTTTAGAAGCCTTTCTTAAAAGCTCAACACCTTTAATTCCACCTTCCCGATAATCAATAAAATGAGTTGTCCCTGATTCGAACATATCCCACATTGACTTTTTCATAGCATCAATTATTTCGCCGTCTTCAGCATTAGCCAGTGCTTTATGTTTAACGCCATTTGGAGGTTTGACCATTTCCCCAATGATAATCCGTAACCTTCATCCTTAATTATGGAATCTCCAATATGAGTGTGGCCATTTAAGAAAGTTGGACAGACAATTGAATCTGTGGCATCTATAATTTTACCTTCACAGACATCTTTAGCCATTTCTATAATTTTGCCATCATCAATGACAATGTTTTCACGAACTGGAGTTAAATCCTGTCCCTTTAATACAATCCCATCTTTAATTGTTAACATTAAAAAAAAAAGTTTTCTAATTTGTTTTATATATAGATTACCTATTGAATGGAAAGTTTTATAAAAATATAAGAAAATATATTATTCTGGCGAAGGGCTATATTTTAATTAATATAAATACAACCTCAATTAACTTCAAAAAAGAAATTAGAACACTTTTTATACCTCCCAAAATATGGCCTTTACGCCTTTCTTTAAGCATAATAGGAATGATTACTATTAACTCACAAGAAATAAGATATTTTTACAGAAATATTGTAAAATCCGGAAATGTGTATCGGATAAAATATAATAATAAAGACTATGGTGAGTTTAAAAAGTTATCTGATGCTTTATATGAAAGAGACGCTCTTTTTTTACTGTAATTTTGATTATGATTTGCTTGTTGAATCAGATTTAGAAAATAAATACGAAAATATGAAATTGCCTCCTCCTTTTCCTGAAAAAAAGACCAAAGGGCAGAATCAAAGGAAGCAAAATAAATAAAGAGGAAAGAGAAGGTAAAATTCATTTTGACCATAAAAACGGGAATTTTTTGTACAGAAAGGAGAAACTATTTTTGGATACTATAAAAGTATGACTGAAGCTTATTACTATAAAAAAAAAGCTGATGGATAATAACTGGGATATGAATGCTCTAAAAACAATGATTAGCTTAAAAATAGACATTAATAAAAAAAATTAGACTTAAATAAGGAATATTCTGTTAAATTAAATTATTGTCCTAAATGTAGGCGTAAATTAAAAAATAAAGAAAAAGAATGTCCATATTGTGGAATAGACATTAAAGATTATTTATATAATAATTAACCTTATTCTCCATCAATATGTTCATTTAAAGATTTTACTGTAATTTCATTATTTTGAACAGCTTCAATAGCATTTAAAGCAGCTCTAGCTCCAGACAAGGTAGTAACATAAGGTATACCAAGTTCAATAGCTAAACGTCTGATTATATATCCGTCCTGAGCAGACTGTTTACCTTCTGAAGTGTTGATAATCAGGTCAATTTCCTTGTTTAAAATTGCATCCCTGATGTTTGGAGATCCTTGAGATACTTTTTTAATTTTTTCAATGTCAACACCCTTTGCCGCATCAGCAGTTCCGCTAGTTGCTGCAAGTTCAAAACCTAAATTAGCTGCTTTTTTCAGCAATTGGACGGATTTTCTTTTTATCCTGTTCTTTTACACTGATAAAGATTTTACCTTCTTTTGGTAAATCCATACCTGCAGCAAGCTGGGATTTGTAAAATGCCATTCCAAAGTTTTCATCTACACCAATACTTTCACCAGTGGATTTCATTTCAGGTCCAAGTACTGTATCGGATTCCGGAAGTTTTAAGAATGGGAAAACAGATTCTTTTACAGCAACATGATCTATTTTTATTTCTTTAGTTAAATTAAAGTCTTTTAATTTAGCTCCAGTCATAATCCATGTAGCTACTTTAGCCAACGGCACTCCAATAGCTTTACTTACAAACGGAACTGTCCTACTTGCACGAGGATTAGCTTCAATAATGTAAACCATTTCCTCATCAAGTTTAACTGCATACTGGATATTCATTAAACCTTTAACATCCAATTCTAAAGCTAATTTAGTACTGTATTCACGAATAGTGTTGAGAATGTGTTCAGGAATAGTTTGCGGTGGAATTACACAAGCAGAATCTCCGGAGTGAACACCTGCTTCCTCAATATGTTCCATAATTCCTGCTATAAACACTTCCTCACCGTCACACAATACATCCACATCCAATTCAATAGCATCTTCAAGGAACTTGTCTACTAAAATCGGATGTTCAGGTGAGACTTTTACAGCTTCCTTCATATATTTTTCAAGCTCATTATTGTCATAAACAATTTCCATAGCCCTTCCACCAATAACATATGACGGACGTACTAAAACAGGGAAAGTAATTCTCTCTGCAATTTCACGAGCTTCTTCAAAGGAATTAGCTGTTCCATATGGTGCCTGATGAATATGCAATTTATTTAATAATTTTGCAAATAATTCCCTGTCTTCAACACCATCAATACTTTCATATGGAGTTCCCAATATTTTAACTCCCGCATTAGCTAATGGTACTGCCAAATTAATTGAAGTTTGACCACCAAATTGAACAATAACTCCATCAGGTTTTTCCTGATCAATAATACCCATCACATCTTCAAAAGTGATAGGTTCAAAGAACAGTTTATCAGAAATATCATAATCAGTACTTACAGTTTCCGGATTGTTGTTGATTAAAATAGTTTCAATTCCCTCATCTTTTAGAGCAAGTGAGGAATGTACACAACAGTAATCAAACTCAATACCCTGACCTATTCTGATAGGACCCGCACCTAAAATAACGATTTTCTTTTTATTGGATGATTTGAGCTCGTTACCTGAATCATATGTACTGTAATAATATGGTGTTTTAGCTTCAAATTCTGCAGCACAGGTATCAACCATTTTATAGGACTGTTTTATATTGAATCTGTTAAGTAAGTTTCTAATGTATTCTTCAGTCTGATTAGATAGGGCAGCTAATCTTTTGTTTGAACATCCCATCTGTTTAGCTTTTCTCAGGAAGTCAGCATCGTTTAATTTTTTCTTCTGTAACTTCATTTTCAAAATTAACAATGTTTCTGATTTTGTATAGGAAAAATTTGTCAATATTGGTTAATTTCTGAATCTTATCCAAATCCATTCCGTCTTTAATGGCTGAATATAACTGGAATAATCGCTCATCAGTCGGATTGGCCAAATCATCTTCAGTGTATTCAACATATTCAAATCCGTCATGACCCATATCAAGTGATTCAATAGCTTTTTGAATTGCTTCTTCAAATGTTCTACCGATTGCCATTACTTCACCGGTAGCTTTCATTTGAACTCCTATTTCACGGTTGATTCCTCTGAATTTATCAAATGGCCATCTTGGGATTTTTTACAACTACATAATCAATAGCCGGTTCAAAGGAAGCAGGTGTTTCTTTAGTAATATCATTTTTAATTTCATCTAAAGTCATTCCCAAAGCTATTTTAGAAGAAATTTTAGCTATAGGATAACCTGTTGCTTTAGATGCAAGTGCACTACTTCTACTTACCCTAGGATTTACTTCAATTACCTTGTATTCTCCGGTTTCCGGATTAACTGCAAATTGAATATTACATCCTCCCTGAATACCTAAAGCTCTGATAATTTTAATGGAAGCATCTCTTAATGCCTGTGAATCCCTATCATTTAAATTTTGAGCAGGAGCTACAACAACACTTTCACCAGTGTGGATTCCCATAGGGTCTATGTTTTCCATGTTACATACAATGATACAAGTGTCTTCTTTATCCCTCATTACTTCATATTCGAATTCTTTCCAACCTAAAACAGATTCGTCAATAAGAACCTTGGTTAATGAAACTCATATCCAATCCATGAGTAGCTATTTCAATTAATTCTTCTTCATTGTAAGCTACTCCACCACCGGTTCCTCCAAGTGTAAATGCAGGTCTTACAATTACTGGATAACCAATGTCTTTTACTGCTTCTATAGCTTCTTCAACACTTTCTACAGCATGACATTTTGGAATAGGTTCGTTAAGTTTATCCATGAAATGACCGAACAAATCACGGTCTTCCACATCTTTAATTGTCTGAATATCAGAACCTAAAACTTTAATTCCATCAAGTAAACCTAAATCTCCAAGTCCTGTAGCGATATTTAATCCTGTTTGTCCACCCATAGTCGGTAAAATTGCATCGACATTTTCTTTTTTAATAATTTCTGAGACAATTTCAGGAGTTAATGGTTCGGTATAAACAGTATCCGCCATATCCATATCAGTTTGAATAGTAGCAGGATTACTGTTAACAAGGACAGTTTCAATTCCCTCTTCTCTTAGTGATTTACATGCTTGTGAACCAGAATAATCAAATTCTGCTGCTTGACCAATTTGAATAGGTCCAGAACCGATTATTAATACTTTTTTAATATCCTTATCAATAGGCATTTTGTAATCCTCATTAATTTTTATTATAAAATGGTAATCTTAATATTCATCCATCATTTGACTAAATTTATCAAAAACATATCTTGTATCATTTGGACCAGGTCCTGCTTCAGGATGGTACTGAATACAGTGAACAGGCAATTCCTTATGTGAAAAACCTTCAGGAGTTCCATCATTAAGATTTACTTGAGTTAAAGCTAAGTCAGTCTCATTAATAGACTCTTTATCAATAGTAAATCCGTGATTTTGAGAAGTGATATATACTTTGCCAGTATGTAAATCTTTTACCGGCTGATTTGCCCCTCTGTGTCCAAATTTCATTTTGTAAGATCTGGCTCCAAAAGATTTAGCTACTAACTGCTGACCCATACAAATTCCAAAAATAGGTAATCTTTCAGATAATTTTTGAACTGTGCTGATAGTTTCATGTACCCTATCAGGATTTCCCGGTCCTGAAGTAATCATCAAACCGTCTGGAGAGTAATCCAAAATAGTTTTATAATCAGTATCATATGGGAACAAAACAACTCCGATTCCACGTTCCAAAAAGTTGTTTATAATATTTTTCTTAACACCGCAGTCAATTAAAGCTACTTTTTTGTTGGCATCCTCATTGAAAACTTTAATTTCTTTAGTAGATACCTGCGGCACAACATCAATATCAACAATACTTGGCTGAGCACGTGCAAGTTCTATTAATTCACTGTCAGGAATGTCTTCAGTTGAAATAGCTGCTTTCATTGAACCTTCTTCACGAATTTTAAGAGTTAAATCACGTGTGTCGATTCCACTAATTCCAGGAGTTTCAAATTCATTTAAAAAATCATCTAAAGTTTTTTGTGATGAAAAATTAGAAACTTCTCTGCAAACTTCTCTTACAACAAAACCTTCAGCTTGAATTTTATCTGACTGATACCATTCTTCACTTACCCCATAATTTCCCTCTAAAGGATAAGTAGACATTAATATTTCTCCTTTAAAAGAAGGATCAGTTAAAGATTCAGTATAACCAACCATACCAGTTGAAAAAACAAGTTCCCCTACCTTAGTAGTTTCATAACCGAAACCATCACCTTTTAAAACTGTACCATCTTCCAAAGCTAATTTAGCCATTTTTACCATTAAATCACCATTGTAAAAAAATAATAATCATCTATCTTTAATAATTATGATTTTTATATATTATTAAATTTATCATTTTTTAGCCCAAAATACTGCAAAAACATAATATTTATAAGGAATCCCAACATGGTCAAAACCTGCATTTTTTAAACATTCCAACTGAAAATCCACAGAGCTAGGTTTATCATAAGTTCTCCTAATTTTAGCCTCTCCATAAGCTTTCTCACTAATTTCACCAGTATGTTCATCAAGTTTTGATTTAAAATAATCTTCAACACCTTTATTAGGATTTAAAACCTGATCTGCATTGACAAAGTTTCCACCATCATTTAATAAATCATAATACTTTTCAATTAAAACTTTCTTTTCCGTTCCAGTCAAATGATGGATAGAAAGAGAAGATATGATTATATCAAACTTTGTGTTGAATTCATGAGTTATATAATCGTCACATATAAATGAAATATTATCATTTCCTTCAAATCTTTTTTCGGCCTCTTTTAGCATTTCCTCAGCTATAGGTCAATAAGGACAATTTCTGCATTTGGATATTTTTCAAGTAAAAATTGAGATAAAATACCCGTTCCCGCACCCAAATCTAAAACTTTCGGATTATCTCCTTTAAAATCAATACAATCAATAGCTACTCCATAAAAATCATCAAAACATGGTATTAAAGCTCTTCTTTCACTATCATATTCTTTAGCTTTTTGGTTGAACTTATTTACAACAGACATTCTTTAATCCTCTAGTATTCTTAAAGAAAAGTTTAAACTTCTGCTTGAATGAGTCAGAGCACCAAGAGAAATTATATCAATTCCCAATTTAGCATAATCCACAATATTTTCAGCAGTGATTCCTCCAGAAACTTCAATTAAAGAATTGTCACGAATATTTAATTTGATTAACTCTTCCAAAACTTCTTCAACTTCTTTAGGAGACATGTTATCCAACATTACAATATCTGCTTTATTTTCAACACAATCAACCGCATCTTTTAGGGATTCAACTTCTATTTCAATTTTTTTTTTAGAAAAGCTAACATTTTCTTTAGCTTTTTAAAAGTGTTTCCAAAGGAGTTCCAACACTGGCTATGTGATTATCCTTAATCAACACCATATCATCAAGGGAGAATCTGTGTGTATCTGCACCGCCTATTTTTAATGCCTGTTTATCGAATTTTCCAATAGCCGGCAGTGTTTTACGTGTTCCTGCAATTATTACATCATAATCATTTACCAAATTAACATGATAGTCAGCAGCACTGGCTACACCACTCATTCTCATGAGCAGATTTAGTGCAGAACGTTCAACAACAATATTGTCCTTGCATCACCTTTTAAACACATTAACAAATCATTTTTAGCTATTTTAGTTCCATCTTTTAAGTTAAAAATTACTTGGACATTTTTAGACTCAAACATTTCCTTAATGATATCAATACCTGCCAAAATACCTTCATCTTTAGAAATAATATGAGCAGTTACAGTTTTATCTTCATCAACTACTGCTTCAGATGTAATATCTCCAAAACCTTCATCTTCTTCAAGCATGTATTCAATTATTCTATCCAAAAATCACCAAAATTTTAAATTATATGTTGATATATATTTTTATTATAATTAATATAAGTGATTAAATGGAAATTACATTTTTAGGAACATCTTCAGCAGTTCATTCATATACAAGAAACCACCCAGGGATAATTTTAAAAGCCTTTGGTGAAGTTATGTTGTTTGATTGCGGAGAATCCACCCAAAGACAGCTGATATATGCAAAGATAAGTCCGATGAAAATATCCAAGATTTTCATTAGCCATTATCATGGAGATCATATATTGGGCCTTAGGACTTCTGCAATCCCTGAATTTCAGAGGAAGAGAAAAAACCATTAACAATATATGGGCCAAAAGGTCTTAAAAAGTTGAAAATGCAATATATTCATTAGGTTATTGCAAATTTGATTTTCCGATTGAATTTATAGAAATCAGCAGCGGAACAATACTTGAAACTGATGAATATATCATTAAATCCCAAGGAAGTTATGCATAATGTAACCAACCTTGCATATTCAATAGAAGAAAAGAAAAAACCCAGATTTTTGAGAAATAAAGCTATTGAACTTGGTGTTCCTGTAGGCCCTCTTTTTTGGAAAAAATTGCACAATGGTGAAGAAGTTGAAGTAAACGGAAAAATCATAAAGCCAGAACAGGTTCTTGGAGATGCCCGAAAAGGAATAAAAATCACATACTCCGGAGATACCAGACCATGTGAAGAAATGATTGAATTTGCAAAAAACAGTACTTTGCTAATCCATGAGTCAACATACACGCTTGAAGATGATGATAAAGCTAGAGAAAATTTCCATTCAACATCACAGGATGCTGCTACAATAGCCAAATGTTCCAACACTAAACGATTAGTATTAACTCACATCAGTACCAGATATACTGACACAGAGGATTTATTAAAGGAAGCTAAAAAAGTTTTTGAAAATGTTGAAGTTGCAGACGATTTAATGACAATAGAAATTTTAAGTGCATAATATGAATATTATAGATATGTTAGAGGACCCTATTTCAAAAATAATCATTATTTTATTAATTATAATTACTACAAGCATTATTGTAAGACTTGTAGCTTATTTAATGAATAAAATGAAGAGATTTAAAAAGACATTACTTTGATTTATCTTATCAGAGACATTATAAATTATATAATTTATTTCATAGCATTAATGTCCATATTGCAAATATTTGATATAAATCTGGCAGGAACATTATTAAGTTTAGGAATTGTAGGTATTGCTGTGAGTTTTGCAGCTAAAGATCTCATATCCAATTTCTTTTCAGGAATCTTGTTAATAATGGGCAGAAGTGTCAAAGTCGGAGATACTCTTGAAATCAAAGAAATGAAAGGAACAGTAGAAACAATAAGCCTCAGGTCAACAACTATCAGAGATGACAATGGAGTGTTAAGCAATATTCCAAATTCCATACTAACCAACAATACTTATTTACAATATAACAAAAAAGAAAGACACAGAGTAGATTTGATTGTTGGAATAGATTTAAATATAGACATTGAAGAATTTAAAATACATATTTTAGATTTTATAAACAGACAGGAAGGTATTTTAAAAAATCCAAAAGCTCAAGTTTTTTCAAAAGGCATTAATTTTGAAGAAAGCTCACTGAAAATATCCTTTTGGATAAAAGACTTTAATAAAAAAAGAAAAATATAAGTTAATTATTACTAATGAAATTAGAAAGTATGTTAACAACAGGTGAAATAATGAGTGGGTCTTTACAAGATGAAATTAAACAATTGAAAGATGAAAAAAATGCAATAATTCTTGCACATAATTATCAGCCTAAAGAAATTCAAGAAATAGCTGATTTCCTTGGAGATTCATTAGAATTATGTATGAAAGCTGCTGAAATAGAAGATAAAGACTTAGTTATTTTCTGTGGAGTAGACTTTATGGCTGAAACTGCTTATATCTTAAATCCGGATAAAAAAATCGTAATTCCAGATTTGGAGGCAGAATGTCCTATGGCACATATGTTACCGGAAGACGAATTATTAAAAGCAAAAGAAGAACATCCTGATGCAGGAGTAATTCTTTATGTAAACAGTATTGCTGAAGCCAAACAACACGCAGACACATTATGTACTTCAGCTAATGCACTAAAAGTTACTGAAAGTTTACCTCAAGATGAAATACTCTTTGGACCTGATAACAATTTAGGCAGCAATGTAGCTAAACAAACTTCCAAAGAAATTATACCTGTTCCAAAAGGCGGACACTGTTATGTTCATAAACTATTCCATATTGAAGATGTTGAATTAAAAAGAAAACAGCACCCAGATGCAGAAATAATTTGCCATCCCGAATGTAATATGGATGTTCAGGAAGCATGTGACAAAGTCCTTTCAACTGGCGGAATGTTAAAATATATTGCTCAAAGCGACAAAAAGGAATTTGTAATTGGTACTGAAATTGATATGATTACCAGACTTGAAAGTGAAATTTAGGTAAAAAAATTATATCCTTTACTTGAAGGAGCTATCTGCAGCACTATGAAATTACATACTTTGGAAAAAGTAAGAAATGCACTTAAAAACGAAGAACCTCAAGTAACTGTTCCAAAAGAAATAGCTGAAAAATCCTTAAAAGCTACCCAACACATGTTAAAAGTATCAAAATAGCTGGAATAACTCTAGCTACTTGAAAACTTTTTTAATCCATATCTTCTAAAAAACTAGATAAAAATATTGCCATTTCAATTTCTTCTCTTGAAATAAAATCTTCAACTTTGATTTTGGATTCTCTGCTTTGAAATGGGAAAAACTCTTTTTTAAATTTTGTTTTTAATATCAAATTATCATTTGTGATTTGTGTTTCGTCATCAAGATTATTATTTAAAAATTCCAACTGATTTTGGGATAATCCGCTTATGTTATAGCTAATAAATCCCCCATCAGCATTTTCTCCATAATCTACAATCCTAACATCCATACCATCACCTGAAATTTTTCATAAATTCGGACAATTCTTCTTCAATTGTTTCAAGTTCCCGAAATCCGATATGACCCAAATCAGAATCATAAATAATCAATTCAGAATCTTCAATTAAATTATGCATTGGAATTGCATCTAAATTTGGAGGGAAATACTGGTCCTGATTTATTCCAATTATTAAAACTTTAGATCTTATTTTATTCAAATCCTTTTCAATATCATAATCCAGAGTTGCGTCATTACAATATTTAACATCAAAAATGCTGTCAAGCAATCCTTCATCTCCAAATTCATCAAATTCCACATCCAATTGACTATTCGGAATTTTATGAAGAGCTTCCTTTGAAATTCCGAAACTGTAAACCGCCTGAGTAGCCAGTCTTAGGGTTCTAACTAATGAAGAAGTATTTTTTCCAGAATCATAATCCCCGTCAGTTGAAATAATCTCATCAACTAATTTTGATAAAATATAATTGCGTCCCGCTACTTTATAACCGCTTGCTCCGGAAATAATGAAATCCGCATAGTCAGGATATAGAACTGCACATGTCAAAGCTACAAAACCCCCATGGAGTTCCCAATAATCCCCCTAACATGAGTTATTCCGAATTTGTCTTTTAAGAACTTATTTTGAAAATTAACCATATCTTCAATACTATACTTTGGAAATGAATTATTTAAATTAGTTGTTGATGGGCTACATGAACCTGGAGCACCTAATTCAGAAAGCGAAATAATAAAGAATTCATTTTTATCAAAAGGACCTCCAGTATAAGATAAAGGACATAATTTGCTAACTGAAGCATAATTTCCCAAAGAACCATGACAGTATACAATAGCATTATTAATACAACCGTTATCATCATATTTTGGAGTTCCAAAGGTCATATACTCTACAGAAACATTATTTAATACATCCCCACTTTGGAATTTGAAAGAATCCATAATATATTCTTCACGCTTTGAAATAAAATAATCATCTAAATCCATGATAATAATTTCCATAATAAAATATTTAAACTAAACTACAGTAATCTTATTTTAATGAAATATAAAATACTAGAGAACCCAAATTGTGAAGATGCTTACGGTTTAATAGAAGAAGCATTAAGAAAAAGAGCTACAATTACAATATATGCCTGCTGTAAAGTCAATTATGAGGGAAGAGCATTAAGTGAATTGAATTGGGGAGAACGTATAATCCTAATAAAACCAGACGGTTCATTTTTTAATACATCAGGAAAAAAAAAGTAGAGCCTGTAAATTGGCAACCTCCAAAATCCAAAACAAGAGGATATATCCAGGACAATAACTTAATTTTAGAAAGCCACAGAAGAACACCTAAAGAATTATTAACTGTTGAAATTAGAAAAGTCCAATACATAACTTATGCAAACATTGAAGACTTTGAAGAACTTGAACAGGCAGGTTATGAAAAAGATATGGGAGACATGATTATGGAAAAACCCCATATGATTGAAGAAGGCTTCAAGCCAACAGCAAGAGAATACAGTGTTGAACACGGTTTTATAGACATTTTAGGAAAAGATTGTGATAACAACCTGATGATTTTGGAATTAAAAGCACGTAAAGCAGGAGTAAGTGCTGTAAAACAACTGAAAAGATATCTTACTGATTTTGAAGATGATGACAATGATTATTTAAAAGAATGTCTTGTCCAAAAAAAGAAAATCAGAGGTTTGCTTGTAGCACCATCACTTGGAGAAGATGCTAAAGAATTAATAGAAAAAGAAGGCATTGAGTTTGTAGCGGTAAATCCTCCAAAAGAATTAAAAAGAGATAAAAAGTAACATTGGATGCTTTTTAACTTAAAGACTTTTCAATTCTTTTTAATTCATCAACATAATATTTTTAGTATGCAAATTAGCGGGAATTGAATTGGTTACATGACACTCTTTTTCCAATTTGAAAATAAGATAATCTTCAGTATCTAAAGAAACAGAACCATCATCACTTAATAATTCTAAATTATCCAATTCTTCAAGAATACTTTCATATTCTTTTTTGTTCTAAAGCAATAACATCATCCAAATCCATTTTTTGTATTTTAGGATTTAGCTGTAAAGCAATAGCTACAAATCCGTTAACAGTTTTATTATCAATGTCAAATTCAGATTTTCTAATTTCCTCCATACTTAGTTTAACATGATGTAATGTAGCATTAGTAACAGGAATTTCTCTAGACAATCCAATTTGATTTATTTCATAATGATTTTTCCAAGTACCAACTTTATAAATTGCATAATTTATGTTATCAAAGTTTATAATTTCAGGTTTTGCCATACTATCACACTTACATATTATTTATATCCACTGATTAAAAAACATTTAGTTTTAAATATTATAAATAATAAAAGTTAAATTTAATGGAGGTTAGGCTGTGAAAAAATGTCCCGAATGTGGAAATCCTAGTTACGATGGTGCACCTGCATGTGGGAACTGTGGATATAAATTTCCAAAAATGAAACCCTCAGCTCCTAAAAAGGAAATATTTGATAAAGCTCCTGAAAAAAAAAAAAAACAATTTAGCGACGAAGAAAGTACAATTGAAATCATTAAAGAAAACAAAATTCTCATTGGAGCAATTATACTTATTACAATAATCGTCATCTGCGGAATTGTCATCACAGGACCAAACAATAATAACCAAACTGCACAAAGTGGAGATATGGTTAAATTTTCTGAAGCAGGATTTTCTTTCAGCTATCCAAGCAGTTGGAATGAAGTAAATGGAACTGACAGCGACCATGAAGGTTCCGTCTTCTTTAAAAACGAAAATGGCACTATTATCCAATATTATAATGTATCTAATGATTCCACATCATTAAAAGATATAACTCAAGATAGAATTAGTTATGCTCAGGAAAATGGAAATTATATAGATACAGTTCAGACAATAACATTAGATGGTAGAAATGCTTCAGATGTAATTTTAGAGCAATCAAATGGAAATTACACCAGATATGTATCATTATTCAGCAATGGAGAATTATATGTATTTAAAATAAGTGGCGATTCATTAAATTCCATTAATTCTAGTGATATTAATGCTGTACTTCAAACCGCAGATATTGCATAAGTATGAATTATTTCATACTTTTTTTTCTATTTTTTAAAGTGTTTAATATGAAAATTAAAATTGCACTATGTCAGATTAATGTAGTTGACAATAAAGAAAAAAACATTGAAAATGCCACATCTATGATTTTAAAAGCAGTTAAACAGAATGCTGATTTTATTGTTCTTCCCGAAATGTTTAATTGCCCCTATTCCAATGAAAAGTTCATAGAATACTGTGAAGAAGAAACACATAGCCCAACATTATCCAAAATAGCCAAATTAGCTAATGAAAATAATACATATATTTTAGCAGGATCCATTCCTGAAAAGGAAGGCTCAAAAATCTTTAACACCAGCTATTTATTTGATAAAAACGGTGAAATAATAGCCAAACATCAAAAAATGCACCTATTTGATATTGATGTTAAAGGAAAAATTTATTTTAAGGAATCAGACACATTAAGTTCCGGAAATAAAGTTACAATAGCCAAAACAGACTTTGGAAAAGTAGGTATCGGAATCTGTTATGATATTCGTTTTCCTGAACTGGCTAAACTAATGGCAGAAGCCGGAGCTCAAATTCTGTTTTATCCCGGAGCATTTAACATGACAACAGGTCCTGCCCATTGGGAACTTACATTCAGATCCAGAGCTTTGGATAATCAGGTTTATTGTGTTGGTGTTGCACCTGCACTAAATAAAGATGCAAGCTATCACAGTTACGGCCATTCAATTATTGCAAATCCATGGGGTGAAGTGATTGTCCAGCTGGATGAACAGGAAAACATGGAAATAGCAGAAATAGATTTAGAGGAAATAAAAAAAAGTAAGAACAGAACTTCCTCTTTTAAAAAACAAAAGAAGTGATTTATATAAGATTAACTTAATTTAGCTAATCTTTTTTCAAACCAATCTTCTTTTCCCGGTTTTTTCTTAGATAAAACTTCAATAGCCTTATTTAAAATTCTGATTTCATTTTCCAAATCATTGTTCTTTCTATAAAGAATACATAATCTTTTATAAGGAGCATCTTTTGGCTGTTCTTCAGTTACATACTGTTCATATTCTTTAATAGCTTTTTGAACATTGGTTTTTTCCATTTCCTTAATTGTACTCATTGGTTTTACTTTTGATAAAGTTTTACCAGATGCTTTTGCTTTTTTAGCCTTATTTGCTTTTTTAAGAGCCTTGTTACATGATTTTTTAAAGTCTTTATCTTTTTTCCTTACGTCTTGCATCTTTAATTAAATCAATGGATTCGTCAGAAGCTAAATCCCCCAATGCATAAATAGTAGCTAAACGGACACCCCAGTCTTCATCTTCAAGTCCTTTAGCTATTGTATATAATTCATCATGTGCCTGAAGCTCCCCTAAAGCTCTTATTGCTGTTTTTCTTACTCCAAAATCATCATCCTCTACAGCACCTGCAAAATAAGGAATAACTTTTTCATCCTTAGTTTCTTTAAGAGCAAATGTTAAAAAACGTTTATTTTTACCTTCTGATGCCTCAAATTTTTCAATTAATTTATCCCCTAAGCAACTTCCCCCATGTTACCTAAAAAAATTTCAGCTGCTTTAAATCTTATTTGAGCATTATCATCAGTAGTTGCTTCAATTAATGGATCAATAGCTTCAATGTCAGTTACACCAATCAAAGCATTGACTGCTTCCTTTCTTACACTTACATCATCATCTGAGAGATTATCAATAGCTTCCTTTAAAATTAAATCAGACATTTTATATCTCCTAAAAGTTTAAAACTTATATTAATAATAAATTAGTTTTAGTAAATATATAATCTTTAAGATAAAAGTTGAGATAAAAATGATAACTGAGCAAACAAAAAGCTATTCAAAAAAACAAATATACAAAACCCTACATCCATGGGTTAGACAATGGTTCGATGAAACTTTCGAAGATTTTACTCCAGCTCAGAAAAAGTCAATTGTAGACATTCACAAAGGAAACAATATTTTGGTTTCATCACCTACAGGATCAGGAAAAACATTAACTGCTTTTTTTTATCAATACTTAGTGAACTAACAACTCTTTCCCAGAAAGGTGAACTTGAAGATAAAGTTTATTGCATTTATATTTCACCGCTGAAAGCTTTGGATAATGATATTGAAAAAATCTGGAGGAACCTCTTAAAGGCATTGAAAAAATTGCAGGAAAGGATTTGGGAATCAGAAAGGCAGTCCGAACAGGTGACACTACCCAATATCAAAGACAGAAAATGCTTAAAAAGCCCCCACACATCCTAATTACCACCCCTGAAACTTTATCCATTTTACTGGTAGCACCAAAGTTTAGGGAAAAAATTAAGCAATGTGAAATATGTTATAATTGATGAAATACATTCACTTGCTGAAAATAAACGTGGTGTACATCTAAGTTTATCACTTGAGCGTTTACAACATTTAATTGGACAATATACAAGAATTGGACTTTCAGCTACTGTCAGCCCTCTTGAAGAAGTCGCCAAATTCCTTGTAGGTTATGAATACGGAGTTGAGCGGGATTGTAAAATCATCAATATAAATTACCTTAAAGACCTTGGATATAAAAGTTCTATGTCCTGTTAGTGACATTATGCTGGCAGATAGTGAGGATACCCGACTTGGAACATATAACTTATTGGATGACCTGATTCAGGAAAATAAAACCACCCTTGTCTTTACAAATACAAGAAGTGGAACTGAACGTTTTGTCTACAATCTTAAAAAAAAATGTTTCCAAAAAACTATAATGATGAAAATATAATGACCCATCACTCTTCACTTTCAAAAGAGGTTCGTCTAGCAACTGAAAACAAATTAAAAGAAGGAAAACTTAAAGTCGTAGTTTCATCAACATCACTGGAATTGGGAATAGACATCGGATATATTGATTTGGTTGTTCTTATTAACTCTCCAAAATCCGTTTCAAGAGCTCTTCAAAGAATCGGAAGAAGCGGACACAAATTAAATGAAAAATCCACCGGAAGAATTATTGTAACAAATCGTGATGATCTGGTTGAATGTTCTGTTTTGTTAAAAGATGCCAAAGAAGGTAAAATTGATAAAATAAACATTCCTCAAAATTGTTTAGATGTTCTGGCCCAGCACATTTACGGAATGAGTATTGAAAATCCCTTAGGACATCGATTACGCATATGATGTAATCAGAAAAAGCTATTGCTACAAAAATTTAACCAGAGATGATTATGAAGATGTTTTTAAGCTATATGGCTGGAGAATATGAAGAGCTTGAAGAGAGATATGTCTATGCTAAAATCTGGATAGATTATAAGGAAAACACCTTCGGCAAACGTGGAAAACTAGCCAGAATGTTATATTCAACAAATATTGGAACAATTCCAGACAGCTCAGGAGTTTTAGTTAAATGTGACGGTGAAACTGTCGGAAAAATAGAAGAGGACTTTATGGAAAGACTGAAAAAAGGAGACACTTTTGTTTTAGGCGGACAGACATACCGTTTCAATTATGGAAAAGGAATGACAATAAATGTTTCACCGGCTAATGGCCCTCCAACAATTCCTTATGGTTTTTCACAGCAATTACCATTATCTTTTGACTTGGCTATGGATATTCAAAGATTCAGAGCACATATGGATGCCAAATTCAGATACAACAAAAGCAAACAGGAAATTATGGAGTTCATATACGATTACTTATATGTAGATGACTTTGCAGCCAATTCAATTTATGAATACTTTGTAGAACAGTACACATATGCAAAAATACCTAGCAATCAGAGGTTATTGATTGAATACTATAAGGGATTTGGTGACAGGCGTTTTGTAATATTCCACAGCTTATTTGGGAGAAAGGTAAATGATGCACTTTCAAGAGCAGTAGCTTACATTGTTGCAAGACAGTACAATACAAATGTTACAATATCCATCTCAGACAACGGATTTTACTTAAGTGCAGAAGGAACCCTTGGAGGGCTGGAAGCATTTAAACAGCTAACTCCAGAAAACTTTAAAAATATCCTAACACAATCATTAAATAAAACCGAAACATTAGCCAGCAGATTCAGACATTGTGCCGGCAGATCACTAATGACCCTTAGACACTATAAAGGAGAGGCAAAATCTGTTGGTCGCCAACAGGTGAGAGGAAAAATATTGCTTAAATTTGTTCAGGAAATGGATAATGACTTTTCAATCCTAAAAAGAAGCTAGAAGAGAAGCATTGGAAGATTATATGGATGTCAATAATGCTCTTAAAGTTATTGAACTAATAGCTAACGGGCAAATGGAAATTAAAACGATAAATACAGTTATCCCAACCCCATTTGCATTTAATTTAGTTTCACAAGGGTATTTGGATGTATTAAACCAGAATGATAAAGCGGAATTTACAAAAAAGAATGCACAAAGCTGTTTTAGAGCAGATAAAAGAAAAATTAAAAGAAAGTGATTTATAAAAAAGTGGTAATATGAAAACATTATTAGTATATTATTCAAGAACACAAATAACCGAAAAAATAGCTAAAACCATTCAAAAAGACCTGAATTGTGATATTGAAGAAATTACAGTTGGAGACAAATATGACGGAACTATAGGATACATAAAAGGAGGATTTGATGCAAGTGCAAACAGAGTCTGTGAAATTAACAAGGTAACTAAAAATCCCAAAGATTACGATTTAGTTATAATTGGAACTCCTGTCTGGGCAGCTACAATGGCAACACCAATATACAGCTATTTAAAAGAATATAGTAATCAAATCAAAAATCTGGCCAGTTTTTGTACATGCAGCAGCAGCGGATATGAAAAAACCTTAAAAAGAAAATAGCTAAAATAACCGGCAAAACTCCAATAGCTACAATGTATCTGACAAAAAATGAAATTGAAAATCCTGAAGAAAACATAAATAACTTTGAAAACAAAATTAATAACAGGTGATAAAAATGACTAAATGGGGACCAGTATTTCTTGGTTTTATCCTTGCAGTAATTGTAAAATCATTCTTTGCACATTATGAATTTATAGGATTGCTCCTTGTTGGATTTATAGTAGGATATTTGTGCCATGACGGAGCAATAAGCGGAATGTGGAATGCAGCAGTTGCTGGCGCATTCGGAACCATAGTATCTGCAGTATTATTTGTTATAATTGCTACCTTTGGAGGAGCTCTATTTGGAATCTTCGGAGGTTTAGTTGGATTTACAGTATCCGGAATTACAACAGTCTTTATAGTTTTAGGATATTTAATATACTATGCAATAGTCATGGGTATTGCTGGCGGTGTTGGAGGATTAATTTCTTCTAAAAAATAAGGGGAAAAATATATGGATTTTTAAAAATTTTATTGATTGGAAATCATTTATAATGGGAGCTGCATTTGCTTCATTTATCTGTGTTGTTGCATCACAGTACCAATTAGATTGGTTATATGCATTTGCAGCTATTGGTTTACTTTATGTTGGTTATAAAGCTAAAAATATGAAATGGGGAGCTATCTTAGGTGCAATAGCAGCAACTCCATTATTTGTACTTGCAGCATATGGTGTTTTCGGACCTCTTTCAGACAGTTCTTTTTGATCCGCAGGTAAGTATGTTTGTTACACTTATTGCTGTTCTCATGGTTGGAGCATTAGTTGGTTTTGTTGGAGCATACACTTACAGAAATAGGCAAAGAGCAATTGCTGCAAAGGAAAAACAAGCAAAAACAGGTAAAAATAAAAAAGGAAAAAAATAATTTTAAGTTATTATTTTTTCCAATTCTTCTTTTTAATTGCATTTTTAATTTCAAGGGCAATTCTTCTACCCATACTCATAGGTTTTCCATAAGTTAAATAGCTGTAAGGTGAACCTCCCATAAAAGTATTAGTTCCACCATCGGTTCTAGCACTTATTTCAAAACAGATTACTTCTAAATTATCATTTACTAAAGTTTGCATACAGAACGGACCGTTTAATCCAGGAGCAACAAGTTTTTAGCACTTTCCACTAATTTATCCGCCATTTCAAATACTTGAGGAAGTAAAGATTCTCTGATAACTGCAGGATGATTACCTGTAACCACATAAGATGGGCTTAAATCAATATCTAACTGGTCTTTAGCAGGCATTCTTACAAAACCGTCAATACTGGATTCATATCTTGTATCCATACCTAACAATTCAACTTCATCTTCCAAAGCGGAATAGAAATAATGTATACAGTAATTACATCCGGAAACATATTCTTCAATATGTGCATTAGCTACATCTGAGTCTTCCAGCCATCCGCGAGCTTTCATGGCATCTATTTTTTATTGAATTCTTCAGGAGATGATGCTACAAAATAACCTCTTCCTCCCCTTGCACATAAGGGGAATTTAACCATAACCGGACGGTCAATTTCTGAAGGATTATCATATTTGTAAGGTATTCTTACTTCACCTTCAACAAGAAGTGCTCTTTCTTTGTCTCTTTCAGCTTCCCATCTTAAAATATCCCTATTACCAAACATAGGAACATTAAATTTATCTTCAACATTGTCAAGACCTGCATATGCTACAAATGAACCGTGAGGTATAACAATAGCATTCATATCTCTTAGCTTTTGCTGAACATCCTCATTGACAATGTCTTTAAATTTGTCAACGATTATATATTCATCTGCAACATCAAAACGTTGATATGGTACTTCTCTTCCTTTTTCACAAACAATAGCTGTTCTAAAACCTTCTTCTTTTTGCACCTTGTAGAATATGCAAGGAAGTGTGGCTTCAAGAGTAGCTATGGTTATATTGTCTTTGTCGTAATTGTCTAATATCTCAAAAATATCTTCAAGTTTAACTTCTCCCATTTTAATATCTCCTCAAAGAATTGATGTATAATAATATATATTTAAGATATTATAACCCTTTTTGTTTTTAAAAAAAAGATTGAACAGAACAGTTAATTTTTAAAAAAACAATTAACAAAAATTCAATCAAATGTTAAAAACAAATATTAAAAAGGATAACTGATAAAATAATAAATTAGAAATTTTTAAATCATGAGATGAACTTTATGCTAATCGGATTAATATCAGATACACATATTCCAGACAGAGCTAGAGAACTTCCTAAAAATGTAATATCCTCATTTGAAAATGTTGATTTGATATTGCATGCAGGAGATTTAACTTCCACAAAAGTAATTGATGAATTGGAAAAAATAGCTCCAACAATAGCTATTCAGGGAAATATGGATAGGGCAGCTGGAATAATGTTGCCTAATGCAAAAGTTATCGAAGCTGAAGGATTGAAAATCGGAATTGCTCATGGAGAAGTATATCCAAGAGCAGATACACAACAATTACTTTATTTGGCAAAACAGTTAGACGCAGATATTTTAGTTACAGGACATTCCCACCAGCCAAAAAAATAGAACAGATTGACGGAGTTTTATTATTGAATCCTTAAGTCCTGTTGTTCCAAGACTTGCAGACAGAACTGTAATGTTACTTGAAATTAATAATAAAGAGGTTGATGTGGAAGTTATTAAAATTGGAAATCCTGTGTGCAATACATTAGATTTAGACAAATTTAAAGGAGAATGAAAAATGGGCAGTCGTTGGCAAATGGAAAAAAAACATGATCCATATTACAAAAAGCTAAAAAAGAAGATTATCGTTCAAGAGCATCATATAAAATCAAACAGTTAGACAAAAAATTCAAACTTATTAAAGAAGGAGATACCGTTGTAGATCTTGGAGCAGCTCCAGGAGGATGGTCCCAAGGTAGCTTTAGAAAAAGTTGGAGAAGAAGGTCTTGTAATCGGAGTGGATTTAAACAGAATAAAACCTTTCCCTGAAGAAAATTTCCATGGAATCAGAGGAGATTTTACAACTACAGAAGTTCAGGAAAAAGTTATGAATTTAATTGGAGGAAAAGCTAAAGTCGTAATTTCTGATGCGTCACCATCATTATGCGGAATTAAAAATATTGACCAGTTAAGATCAATTGATTTGACAAACACAGTTATTGGAATTGCTGATAATATTTTAGAGCCTAAAGGAAACTTAGTTATGAAAGTATTTCAAGGTCCCGAATATAAAGACATGCTAACCAGACTTAAAAAAGAAATACAGGCAAGTAAAAACAACAAAACCTCCATCATCCCGTAAAAAAGCTCAGAAATGTATGTTGTGGGATTAGACTTTAAACCTAAAAAAAAAAAAAAAAGTAAAGATTAAAGATTATTGTATGCTACAGTAGCATTCTGTAATTTTTCCTTAGCAAAATCTATTCTACTATCAACTTCGTTTGATGACTTGCCGGAATCAGTGCACTTTGAACATTTTGAATAGCGGAATCAGCTTTTGTTAATTCCAATCTTGCATCATTATATTTTTGAACCTGAGCTGTGTCCCCATTATCATAATACAAAGATTTTACACCATCAAATTGTGATTCCAAATCACTATATGAAGATTTTAGCTCCGCAAGTTCATCATATTGATTACCAGAAGAAATTTCATTAGTAATTCCTGATGAAACAATACTAAATCCAACATATGCCACAACAACAATTGTTGAAATAATCATTATGATTCCAACAACAGAAATAAGCATGGATGTGGATTTAAATAAATTTAATCTAGATTTTCTCATATTATCCTCATTTTATTAAATAAAAAACTATCTAATAATTTAATAATATTTTTACTTGTTTTTAGTATATAATATTTTACTTGCCAAATGCTCAATACAATATTTTTTAAAGTATGAAAAATTAATAATATTTTAATGAATGCTAGTACAAAATCACGAACATCTGTTGCAAAATTTGAGGAATTTTTCGCTACAACATACAAAGATGATGTATTTGAAATCCTTGAAAAATATCCTGATGAAAGGTCACTTACTGTAGATTACAATGATTTAGAAATGTTTGACCCTGATTTGGCAGATTTATTAATTGAAAAACCTGAAGAAGTTATTGAAGCATCCAAAAGTGCAATAAAAAATATCGACCCTTTAGTAAAAGATGCTGATATCAATATTCGTTTTGAAAATCTTTCTAATATAATTCCTTTAAAAACACTATTAAGTAAGTACATTGGGACATTTGTCGCTGCAGATGGAATTGTAAGAAAAACAGATGAAATAAGACCTAGAATTGAAACTGGTGTCTTTGAATGTAGAGGATGTATGAGGCTGCATGAAGTAGAGCAACGTTCCGACAGCAGAATTATAGAGCCTTCTTTATGTAGTGAATGTGGTGGAAGATCATTTAGATTGCTGCAGGAGGAATCAAAATACATTGATACCCAAACAGCAAGAATGCAGGAACCATTGGAAAATTTATCTGGAGGAACTGAACCTAAACAGATGTTAATGGTTTTGGAAGATGATTTAGTAGACCAATTAAATCCCGGAGATAAAGTAAGAATTACAGGAACTTTAAAAACATTCAGAGAAGAGCGCAGCGGCAAATTCAAAAACTACATTTATGTAAATCATATCGAACCTTTAGAGCAGGAATTTGAAGAATTGCAGCTTACAGAAGAAGATGAGGCAAAAATCATTGAACTTTCTAAAGACCCTGACATTTATGAAAAAATCATCAAATCAACTGCCCCATCAATCAGAGGTTATAGAGATGTAAAAGAAGCTATTGCTCTTCAATTATTTGGTGGTGCTGCAAAAGAGCTTGAAGATGAAACTAGATTAAGAGGAGATATTCATATTTTAATCGTCGGGGACCCAGGTATCGGTAAATCCCAAATGCTTAAATACGTTTCAAAATTAGCTCCAAGAAGTATTTACACAAGCGGTAAAGGTACAACAGGAGCAGGGTTAACTGCAGCAGCAGTTAGAGATGAATTAGGCGGATGGTCTCTTGAAGCAGGTGCATTAGTACTTGGGGACCATGGGGTAATGTATGTGTTGACGAACTGGACAAAATGAGGTCAGAAGACCGTTCAGCACTTCACGAGGCACTGGAACAACAAACTGTAAGTATTGCTAAAGCAGGAATCATGGCTACTTTAAATTCAAGATGTTCAGTTCTTGCAGCAGCTAACCCTAAATTCGGAAGATTTGACAGATTCAAAATACTTGCAGAGCAAATTGATTTGCCTTCCCCAATTTTATCTCGTTTCGATTTAATATTTGTTGTTGAAGATAAACCAAGTGTAAAAGGAGATTCAGAACTTGCACAGCACATTCTCCAAATACACCAGCAAAATACTGTAAATTATGAAATTGAACCTGAATTACTCAGAAAATATATTGCATATGCCCGTAAAAATGTAAATCTGAAACTTACTGATGAAGCAAACATGGTTTTAAAAGAGTTTTATGTAAGTACAAGAAACAGTTCAGGTGATGAAGAATCCCCAGTTCCAATTACTGCAAGGCAATTAGAAGCTATCATTCGTTTAGCTGAAGCTAGTGCTAAAATAAGACTAAAAGACACAGTAGATAAAGAAGATGCACAAAAAGCCGTGAGACTGCAATTAGCTTGTCTTAAAGAAGTCGGTGTTGATCCGGAAACCGGAGAAATAGACATTGATAAAGTAGAAGGAAGAACACCTAAATCAGACAGAGACAAATTGCAAAAGAATCATTTCTGAAATTGAAATACTTGAAGAAGAATATGCCGGACAAGCTCCAATGAATGTTTTAGTATCCAATATGAGTGATAAATACGACATGAGTGAAGAAAAAGTAGATGAAATGGTTAGAAACTTAAAACACAAAGGAGTAATCTACGAACCAACAAACGGTTATCTCAAAAGAGCATAACCTTCTTTTTTTATTTTATATTTTTTAATCAAATAGGATAACTTAATAAATGATTAAAATCAAAATTAATATATTATATTTATACTAATTTTACGGAGCGATAATATGGAAGAATACGAAAATTTATTAAATAGAGCAATAGACCAATTACCTCCTGAAGTATTTGAACACAAAAGATTTAAAATTCCTAAAGCTTATTCAGATATACAAGGTAACAGAACTTTTATAAAAAACTTTAAAGATGTTGCTGAAGATTTAAACAGAGATCCACAACATGTATTAAAATTTTTATTAAGAGAATTAGGTACTGCAGGTAATTTAGAAGGATCAAGAGCAATCTTACAAGGTAAATTTACACATTACTTAATCAACGAAAGATTAGAAGATTATGTTGAAAAATATGTTATTTGCCATGAATGTAACAGGCCAGATACCAAAATTATCAGAGAAGATAGGATATTCATATTAAAATGTGCTGCATGTGGTGCTAAAGCTCCATTAAAACCATTATAATCCTATTTTAACTTATTTTTAATGATTTTTATGTTTTGTGTAGAATGTGGAAGTACTGATAAAAAAATGGTTGGAGATATCTGCATTGACTGCTTTTTAAAAGACTTTCAAATGATTGAAATCCCCGAAAATATTAAAGTAGAAATCTGCAGCCACTGCAACAGTAGAATCGAAGAAGGAAAATGGACCGATTCATTTTTACCGGAAGATGAAATAATTTATCGTGCTTTAGAGCGAAACATTAAAATCAGCAATCTTGTTGAAAATGAAATTATCAATCTTGAAATCGACCAGATAAAAGGAACAATAGCCAATTGTTATGTGGAAGTTGTTGGAGAAGTTTACGGAGTTCAGCTTGATGAAACTCATGACACTTCAGTAAGAATAATGAAAACAGTTTGTCCAACATGCAGTAAACTTCAGGCAGGCTATTACGAATCGGTTGTTCAGTTTAGAGCAGACAACAGAGATATAAAAGCAGAAGAATATGATAAAGCTGATGAAGTTGTTAAAAGAACTTTAAATAAACAAAGCAAAAGCGACAAGCTTGCTTACTGCCCACAAATAGCTAAACTAAAAGAAGGTTACGATTATTATATCGGATCATTAAAATCCGGCAGAAAAGTAGCTGAAAGCTTAAAAGAAGAATTTGGAGGAATTATTAAAGAATCTCCAAGACTTATCAGTGAAGACAAATCTACTGGAAAAGGTCTTTATAGAATTTGGATTTCAATTAGAATTCCCTGAATTTGAAATAGATGACTTTATCAAACATGATGGCAAAATACTGCAGGTAAAAGATATTGATAAAAATAGAGTTGTTGGAATAGATATCACTGACCATAAAAGACATACAATACCTTTAAAAGAAAGTGAAGATATAACACTTCTTAAAAAGGCTGATGAAATTGAAACAACAACAATAATATCAAAATCCCCAAGCAACATTCAAATTTTAGACCCTGCAGATTATTCTGCTGTTGATTTGGATATGATGGATGAATTTAAAGATTCCAATATTGGTGATGAAGTTAAAATTATTAAAATTAACAATTACATTTATTTGATTAAGTGATTAAGATGAGCATTGAAGAAAAAATTCAATTAATTGAAAAAGGAACATTAGAAGTTATAGATACTGAAGAATTAAAAAGAAGTTCTTAAAAAAGAACAACCTATAGCTTACACAGGATATGAACCTTCAGGTAAAATTCATTTAGGCCATGCAGTAACAGTACAAAAACTTAAAACCCTTCAAAAATTAGGTTTTAAAATTAAAATACTTCTTGCAGATTTCCATGCTTTTTTTAAATGGAAAAGGAAGCATTGAAGAAATTGCTGAAACTGCAGAGTACAACATGAAATGTTTCAAAGCATTAGGTTTAGATGAAACTACTGAATTCATATTAGGTTCAAGTTTCCAATTAAACGAAGATTATGCATCTAAAGTTTATAAATTAGCTACCCTAACTACTTTGAAAAGAGCTAGAAGAAGTATGGATCAAGTAAGCCGTCATGATGAAAATCCGAAAGTGGCTAGTGTAGTTTATCCAATTATGCAAACTGTAGATATGGTTGCTTTAGATGTAGATGTTGCTCTTGGAGGAATGGAGCAAAGGAAAATTCAAATGCTCGCACGTGAAAACTTAGAGAAAATTGATGAAAAAGTTCCTGTCTGTATTCACACTCCATTGTTACACGGCCTTGACGGAGATGCTAAAATGTCTTCAAGTAAAGGAAATTACATTGCTGTTGACGATTCAGTTGAAGAAATTACTAAAAAAATCAAAAAAGCTATTGTCCTCAAGGAGAAACTGAAGGAAATCCGATGATTGAAATAGCTGAAACATTCGTATATCCAAACCATAAACTTTACTTATTAAAAGGCCTGAAAAATTCGGAGGAGACATTGAACTTACACATGAACAGTTAATTAATGATTTCTCAAATGGAGACTTACATCCAATGGATTTGAAAAACGGAATTAAAGATTTCTTAATTGAACACTTTGCTCCTGTAAGAGAATATATGGAGGAATAAACAATGGATGAAAAACAGGAATTTGAAATGGGTTTACCTAATGGTGTAGGAGAACAGATGCTTGCTCATACTATCGAAAAGTTCGATGTAAAATTAGAACATACTGAATTCGGACCTAAACTTATAGGAACTTATGAAGAACTTGAAAAAGCTAAAGTTTTCTTATACGAAGCTATTGAAGCCAGATTAAATCAATTAGAAGGTAAAAATAAAATTTACCTTTTAATTAAAATTTAATTAAAAAATATAAATAACATTTTATTTTATAAAAGCCAAATAAAACCACATAATTAATAAAACTCTCATTTTTCAAATAAAAGAAAAATAAGGTACTAATTTTAACTATTTTTAATAAACACCTGCTCTAATTAAAATATATTAATTTTAAAACAAATAATTTCATTTAATTTAAAAACAAATCCAATATATTAAATTAAATTAAAAAATCAAGCCAATTAATTTATATACTTTTAATGATTATTATTAACCATTTGAGGTGATACTATGAAAAGGTATACAAAAATGGAGTACGAAAATCCTGATGAAATGACCTTTGGATTTTCAAAACATCCCGTTAAAACAAAAAATGGATTAGAAATCGGAGCAGGTTATGTTAATCCGATAATCAAAGTTGCTCCAAAAGAAGGAACTGAAAATTCAAAAGACACCATGGTATCAGAATGTAGAAATATTGCAATAAGTGCTTGTCAAAGAGCAGTTAATATTGGACTGCCTTCATTTATCTTAGAACAGGAACATATTGCACAACAAACTGCAAATCCTGATTGGGCAGGAGAGTGTACTCAGGCACAAGTAGAAGTTCTTGAAAAATTTCAAGACGAATATGGAATTAAAACTGCACTTAAAGCTACTCCTGCAGATATCAGAGATGAAGCAAAAGGAGAAAATTATAGAACTTCCTCCCAGTACAGCAAGTAATGGAAAGTATAGAACAATGCTGTGAAAATGGAGCATCAATAATCTGTATTGAAACAACAGGAGGAAAATCTGTTTCAGATTACGGAATATCCTGAGGAGACCCAAGAGCAATATTATTTGGAATTGGAGTTTTAGGCAGCATAGATATGGAATTCATGTGGACAGAAATTGTAAAAATCTGCAGCAAACACAATGTAATTCCAGGAGGAGACACTAACTGTTCACAATCAAATACTGCAATGTTTCTAGCAGGAGGATTGTTAGATAAAGACTGTTCCCATACATTAGCAGCAATATCCAGAGCTATTGGAGCATGTAACAGTTTGGTTGCTGTAGAATGTGGTGCAAAAGGACCTCTTAAAGACTGCGGTTATGAAAACCCTATTGTAAAATCAATAAGTGGAGTTCCTATTGCAACAGAAGGTAAAAATGCTGTTTGTGCACACACTGATTTAATGGGAAATTTAATAGCTGGAATAACTGACTGCTGGAGTAATGAATCGGTTTATCATAGAGAAGAAATGGGTGGAACAACACCTGAAGTCTGGTTACAAGCAACAGGATACGAAGCTGCATTAATGAATACTGCTATTGAAACCGAAAATGATAAAATATTAAGAGACCTGTATACATTAGCAGACAAATACAGAGACCCTCAAGCATTAATTCTCGCATATGACAATGCACATAGAATTGGCCGTGCTATTGTAGAATATGGTGATGACCCATATCAAAGAAGCATAGCAGGAGCTCTTGAAGCTGGCACCATTATAAGAGAAGCTGTTGAAGACAAAAAAAATGCAATTAACCAGATTCGAACAGGACAGCCTTGATGGAGCTATGAAAATCTATGAGAAATTACCAGAAGATTCCGGCAAATTTATCAAACAATCATCCAAACGATACGGACGTAAAGTAGAGGACTTTGATCCTAAAAAAATTATGAATTATAATAAAAAAGAAGGGATTAAAATGACTTATAAAGATTTAGAAAATAAAATAAATCAAAATAAGATAGCTATTAGATACAATATAGTTGTAGAAGGTGCAGCTATAAAAACCTGAAGAATATCCTGAAGTAAAAGAAGGATTGCCAACAGAAGAACCCTTTAAATCAATAGCTTTAGGAGTGCTCTATGAAGATAAAGCAAAAGTATTAAGCGATGTTAAAGAATCTCTTGAAAATGAGATTTCACCATTGGACATCATAAACAAAGGACTTATGAAAGGTATTGATGCAGTGAGCTTACTTTATACAAAAGGAGTTTATTTCTTACCTGATTTAATGCTTGCCGGAGATGCAATGATGGAAAGTGTAAAAGAATGTGAAAAAGTTCTTGGACACAAAAAGTGAAACAAAAGGAACTGTTGTTTGTTTTGTTGCTGAAGGAGATCCACATGACATCGGTAAAAACTTAATCTTGATGTTTTTAAGAGCCGGAGGATATGAAGCTATCGATTTAGGAAGAGATGTTCCTACCGAGAAAGTTGTTGAAGCTGTTAAAAAGTATCATCCATTATTTATGACTGGTACTGCACTTATGACAACTACAATGACTGCATTTCCAAAAGTTGTAGATGCTCTTGAAAAAGAAGGTCTTGAAGTGCCTGCAATAGGCTGTGGTGGAGGAGCTGTAAGAAAAGACTATGTTGAAAGTATGCCTATGACAGTATACGGCGTAGAAGCTTACCACACACCAAAATTAGCTGATGCAATCCTGAAAACCATAAAACATGGGAAGATTTAAGAAAAGAGTACAGCGACATTGTAGGGGAATTCGTACCGGAATATTCAAACTAGATAACCATGGCAGAACATTATGCAATAGCTATAGATATTGGAACTAGCGGTATTAGAGCTCAAAGCTACAATCTAACTACCCATAAAACAATATCTACAGCTATAACTTTAAGACATCCATTGCCTTGGAGCTAATGTAGTAGATCATCTTCACTTTGCATTAAATATAGGTCGCGAAACTGCCCATAACATTCTTATAACTACAATAAACAGAGTTATAGCTAATTTAAATATTGATTTAAATAAAGTAGAAAGATTGGCAGTTTGCGGAAATCCAATACAGTTATCCTTATTTAACAATATTGAAATAAGAGATTTGGCTTTTGGGGAGAAAATGCTTTAAAAGAAAAAAATATAACTCCTCCGTCCAGACGTGGAAAAATATTAAATCCTCAAGCAATCGGTTTAGATATTAATCCTGATGCTAAGATTTACATTCCTCCAGCCATCAAACATGAAATTGGAGCAGATGCATTAGCTATGCTTTACAAATCCAAAGCTTTAGAAAAAGATGAATATTCACTTATTATAGATTTTGGAACAAATGCTGAAATGGCTCTGATTGCAGACGGAGAAATTTATACTGCATCGGCTGCTGCAGGACCTGCTATTGAAGGACAAAATATTGAAAAAGGCCGGCTAGCTTCTCCCGGAGTAATCTGCGATATTAATGAAGAGGAAATGTTCTGGAGAATGAAAATTTTAATGACAATTTAATAGTTGAAGACGGAGATTTAATTGATCCTGTTAATGGAAATGTCATTAAAAAATCAGACATACAAGCAAAAGGAATTACAGGAACCGGTGTAATAGCTGCATTTAGTTTAGGTAGTGATGATAAAATCATAAAAGACGGCAAAATTAAAGATACAATTTATCTGCAGGATGATGTTTATCTCAAAGAAAAAAGATATTTCAAATATTGGAAAGGCATTAGGTGCTTTTAGAGCAGGACAGTTAACACTAGCTGAAAGTGCAGATATCCTTTTAGATGAAATTGAAAGTGTATATATGGCCGGAGCTTCCGGATTTTATGTTGATGCTAAAAAATCATTAAACATAGGACAAATTCCATAAGGCCCCCAACAAGTTTATCAAATTGGAAATACATCATTAGCTATGGCTAAAGATATTGTATTAAACCCCGAATTATTAGATGAATTGCAGAAATTGGCTGATAAAATTGAAAGCAATCATATAATGCTTGCTACTTCTGAAATATTTGAAAAAAATATATTCCCTAACTGGCCATTTATGAACAAGGAATGCCATTTTGGATGTATAATCAATGGCTGCAAAAATACGGCATTCAGGAAATCCCAAATATTGAAACAGAACCTGAAATAACTAAATTATACCCAAGAGATATTGCAGATTTGGGAGAAAATGATTTAAACACAGTTGATATTGAAAATACATTATCTGCAAAATTTGACAGATGTATTTACTGTATGGACTGTGTTAATTCATGTCCTGAAAATGCTCTGTCTTTTGAGAAAGATGAATTTAAATTAAGAACAGACTTATGTTCAGGCCTTGGCTGTTTAAGGTGTGCTGGAAATTGCAAAGAACGTGCTTTTAAATATGAAGAATTTTACAAAGATATATAGTGATTAATATGAATCTAAAAAGAAAATCTTGAAAATGCACTTTCAGGTGAAGATGTGGAAGTTAAACCTGTTATAAGTGTAACACAAGCAGGAATTATCGAAGCAATGGAACAGACTAATGCTTTCTGGCCGGAAGCACATACAAATCCTGAGCAAATGGCAATTTTAGGAAGTTCCCTACATGAACTTGCAGGCCTTGAATGTGCAAGAATACCTTTTGGACTTACAGTTGAAGCACAATCTATGGGGGCTGAAGTAAATCTCGGAAACAATGAACGAACTCCTGAAGTAACTGGAACTCCTTTTGAATCTGCAGATGATATTGAAGCACCAGATGATTTTTTAGAAAATGGGCGTATTCCAGTAGTTCTTGAAGCTATTGATATTTTAAAAGAAAAATATGAAGATTTGCCGATAATCGTTGGAATTACCGGACCATTTACATTAACAGGACATTTGCTTGGAATTGAAAATGTCGTAAGATATATGAAAACTGATCCTGATGAAATAGAAATAGCTATGGAAAACTGTCTTGATGCAAGTATGGATTACATTGAATCAATCCAGAAACATGATGCAGATGTTATTTGTGTAAACGAACCTACAGCATCCCCAGAATTAATTGACCCTCTTCAATTTAAATCAATGATTAAACCTAATCTTGAAGATTTGGCGGATTTTATTGATGTGCAAAAAGTATTGCATATCTGCGGGTCAACACAACCTATTATAAGTGACATGTCCTCTGTTGGCTTTGACGGAATAAGTATTGAAGAAGCCGTTGACATTCCAAAAGCCAAGGAAAGCATCGAAGATGAATGTGTCATTGTAGGAAACATCTCAACATCCAAAACATTATTGAGCGGAACACCTGAAGATGTAAAAGAAGATGTAAAAAAAGTTTTAAGTGAAGATATTGATATTATAGCTCCAAGTTGTGGATTAGCTCCAAAAACACCACTAGCTAATGTTAAAGCACTAGTTGAAGCTAGAAATGAATATTTTAATATTTAAATATTAAATGAAACAATAATTGTAGCTATTGAAGAATCATCACCATAACTATACTTATTTTTTAAATATTCGTCAGATTTAGTTGACGGACTTGATGAAACAACACCATCTAACTTAAAAGGATCAATTCCGGAAATGGAACGGGAGGTAAAACAAAATATTCATTGCCTTTTTCCAAATTGTAATTATTTAATACATCTTTAAAAATTACAAAATCATCACTTAAAAACATGATATCTTCATCAGCCCTAAATTTTTCCTTATCTTCAGGATCAAAAACATCATGACCCAATATTTCTCCGTCAAATGTCAGTAAAACAGTGGGAGTTGGGGGAACTCTGAAATATCCTTTTTAAAAATTACAAAACATACATCTCTTTTGAAACATTCCTGAACTCCTTCATTGAATACCGGAACTATATCCTTTGAACGCTGTGCTTCCATATCAATTATCTTTAAAATATCATCATTGGAAAGTTGCCTTACTTCCAAAACACCATCCAAACCACTTATTACATTTACTACATTGTTTAAGACTTCACACATACTATCACCTAATACAATCAGGACAAATACCCATATACGGAGCTACAGCTTTTTTAATATCTGTTGATACTTTATTTACTCCAGTACTTGCATCAATTATTTCATGATTGAAATTGCTGATTAAATCCAAATAATTAGCTTTGACTTTACTTAAAAAATTCCTCATTTTCAAATTCGTCTTCTTTAGAGCATCGATTTACAGAGGTTTTAACATCTACATCTAAAAAGTAAAACCAGATCAGGTTCTTTAGCATATTTATTAATCTGTTTAATCCAGTCTGCAGGTTCCTGATAAGCTAAACTAGAAATAAAAAGAGCGGTCACTTAAAATAACTTTAGAATCATCATTAAGTTTATCCATAATAAGCATCCTGTCTGCTGCAAATAGTAGACCTAATGTTTTTTGAATTCTGTCAGTTGTTGCATCCGGTCTTTGCAGTATTTTTCTAATTAACTTACCGACTTCAGAATCTGTCGGTTCCACAACTGTTTCAACATCAAAACCATTCTGCTCCAGCCAATCTTTTAACAGGTTAATCTGAGTAGATTTACCTGCACCATCAATTCCCTCAAAAAACAATGTACATAATTTTAAATTTGAATTAAACTATATTAAACTTTAACTATTTTTTCAATGTTTCATTAAAACAAAAAGCAAAACAGCTATTTAATAAACACCTATTTTACATATGAATGACCTATGAAAATCCCCACAAACATGAACTATAATTTTATTAAGCATTATTTATAAAAAAATGATACAATATGATACAGATAAATGATAAAAAAAATATATACTCACTTATTTAATCGGGTTTATATTGCTTTGCAACCTTTTTATTTTCATGTAACACCCATAATCATCCGAAAGCACAGATAATATTAAGTATTTTAACTGTAATAGGCGGGATAATTTGTATAAGATATTCTATAAAAAATAAAGATGCATTACACAAAACAGCTTTTTAATAATCATCATATTTGGATTACTAACAGTATTTGCTTCACCACTTCTTGTAGCCCCCGATGAAGTAGAACATTTTGCAAGATCTGATTTAACCTCAGAAGGAGGACTTATACCAAATTACCATGAAAATCAGGGATATTTCATAAACAACTATTTTCATCAGATGACATATTCACAAGGTAGTACCCTACTAGACAATACTTCCTTTATGCATCAAGATATTACACACGACAAATCATTTTTTACATCAGTATTTTCTCAAAATCTATTTTATGTCTATTTAGCTCAAGGATTTGGGATATTCATTGCAAAAATGTTGGAATTACCAGTAATATTCGCATTATGGTTAGGTAGACTTTGTAACTTATTATTATACTCGGAATTGTATATTTTGCAATTAAAAAGACACCTGCTTTTAAAAAAAAGAGTTACTTGTATTATCATGTCTTCCAATAGCTGTTTTTCAAGCAGCATCAATGAGCAGTGATGGAATTATTTTTGCTCTGGCAATATTAAATATTTCTTACTTCATACAGATGTATAAATCAGAAATAATCCCAAATAAAAAATATAATCATTTATTTGGCAACAGGAGTATTGATTGGACTTATTAAATTTCCGTATATCTTTTTATTACTAATGTTATTTTTAATACCTGCAAACAAATTTAAAACAAAAAAATAGGTATTATATCTAAAATGACAGCTTTACTCTTAATAGTCATAGCTGGAGCATATAGTAATTTTTATGCTTCAAAAGAATTGTTAAAAGGTGGAAGAATAGACTATTACATCCAAAATAATGTTAACCCAACCAATCAAATAAATTATATAATTCACAACCCTGCATCTGCAGTTATAACCTTTGTAAAATCATTAATCTTTTTACCATACTTGATTTTTATTAAAGATTGTTCTTTTTTCCATTTAATACTTTTTTCCCAGGGCTAGATATATACAATGCATTGTGTTTAATCTTCTTTATTGTATTTTTATTCTTATCTGAAGATTTAAAAATGGCTAAAAGGAAAAAATTAGAATTGATAATATTATTTTTAATAATTTATACAAGCATATTTTTTATCCAATATTTAAGTTGGACTCCAGTAGGTTATGATGGTATCTTAGGCGTTGGAGCCCGTTACTTCATTCAATATTAGCAATACTGCCATTAGTATTTGGACATAAGTCTAACAGTGAAAAATTAACAAAATATTTCATAGTATTTACAACAATATTCTTATCTGGAATGTTACTTATAATAATTGCAGGATTTTATTAAAAGAATAATGCATGAGCCCATTTCTTCTTAAATTTCTTATTTTTTTCTTTTACTTGATTTATATTATTATTTTGAATTTAAAATACATCATATCTTTTAAAATAATATATAAAATAAAAAACTAAACAGTAAGTCACAACCCCAACAATACATTATCAGCGATATTTTAAAATTTATTTATATTACAAAAAACATATTTTTAAATGATTAAATCTTAGGGTGTAATAATAAAATGGTTTTATCAGAATTATTAGCTCCAGCTGGATCTTATGATGTGCTTGTAATTGCAGTTAATGCAGGTGCTGATGCTGTTTATATAGCTGGACAACAATATGGAGCAAGAGCATTTGCTAAAAACTTCACAATGGAAGAGATAAAAAAGCTGTCGAATATGCTCATTTAAATGGAGTTAAAGTCCATGTTACTGTAAATACATTAATAAACAATTTTGAAATAGCTGATGTAATGAACTACCTGTTTAAATTATATCAAATAGGAATAGATGCAGTTATTGTTCAGGATTTTGGAATATGCTGGCTTTTAAAAACTCTGATTCCTGATTTGGAAGTTCATGGATCAACACAGATGGCATTGAGCAATTACAGTTCCATAAAATGGGCTGCTAAAAACAATATTAAAAGAGTTGTTCTTCCACGTGAAATTAATGTAAACCAGATAGCTAAAACACATGAACAGCTAAAAAAGACAATATCAATATGGAAATTGAAGTATTCGGACATGGAGCTTTATGCTATAGTGTCTCCGGAAACTGTTATATGTCTTCATACAACAGCGGACGCAGCGGAAACAGGGGCGCATGTGCACAGCCATGCAGACGAGAATACCGTTTAAAATACAGAGGATACAATATCGGGAACGGATATCTTTTTATCAACCCATGATCTGGCTACATACAATAATCTGGACGCAATTTCAGATGCTGGAGTAACTTCATTAAAATTAGAAGGCCGTATGAAATCCGGAGACTATATAGGAACCATCGTAAACAGCTACCGCAATATATTGGACGGAAATACCGGAGATTATGCCAAAAATTTACATCTTGTATTCAACAGGAAATTTACAAACGGATACATAATGGGAGATAAACCCGGTGAAGTAATGGGCAGAGGCAGTTCAGGCCACGAAGGTTTATACATAGGAGACATTGTAAAAATAGATGGAACTGAAGTTACAATTGAAATCAAAAATAAAGACAATTACATCACACTAAAAAAAAGGTGACGGAATAGCTTTTTAAATACAACGGCAAAATCAAAGGAATTTATTTAGAAGACATTGTTAAACAGGACGAAAATGAAATTGTAATTAATACAACACGTTTGGTTAAGGAAGGCACAGAGGTATTTATCAGTTTTTCCAAGTCAATTCATGAAAATCTTAAAAAATTCCAAAAAGAAGTCATTAAAAACCATATCCCACTTTCATTAACCCTAAGCTGGAATGAAGACTTAACAGGATTTGTTAATGTTGAATATTATTTAGATGACGAATTAATCAATTTCAGACATAAAGTCATAGGCAAATTTGAAAAAAGCTAAAAAACAAACCTATTACAAAAAAGAAAAAATTGAAAAGCAGTTATCAAAAACCGGAGGAACACCATTCTACATAGATGAAATCAAATTCCACAATATGCCGGACAATTTATTTATTCCAATCAGTGAACTTAACCAGATTAGAAGGGAAGTTCTATCTCAAGCACAGGACCTTCTGTTAAATCACTACACTCCAACCAAAAAGTCCGTTAAAGCTACAAGGAAAAAACTGAACAAATTTTATGAAGATTATGAATCTTTCAATAACCTCAGCAAAAAGAAAAATCCTAAAATATCATTATTTATTGATAACTTAAACCAGTTAAAATCAATTTCAGGATTTGACCTTAAACGGATTTACTTTGATGGAAACTGTTTATACAATAACCCTGAAGATTATTATGAAAATATTCCAAAGCTTTTAGAAGAAGCCAGTCTTATGACTCCTGATGCAGAACTTGTTTGGGTATTGTCCTCATTCATCAATGAAAAAGAAGCATCCAAATGCAATGAAATAGTTAAAGAACTTGAATCAAAAGGAATTATTATTTCAGTTATGGGAGATTTCCGGGAATGGGTGAGATTTTTGACTGTCCTGTTTATGGAAACCATAATCTGAATGTTTGGAACTCATTTACAGTTAAAAATCTTAAAGAAGCAGGATTCAATGGTTTAATTTTATCTTCAGAACTTTCAGGTAATGAAATTAAGCATCTGATTTCTAAAAATAACACCAAAGACATTGATTTGGAACTGATTGTAAACGGAAATTTAGAGGTTATTGTAAGTAAGGATGATTTCAGTAACTTAAATGACGGTAAAGATTTCATAATACATAACAATGCAGATTATGCCATTTTAGAAGATAAAAAAGGAAAAAATTCAAGTACAAAGTATTATTTGACTATAATAAACAAAGCCACATTATAAACAAAGACTGTCTATGTTTAATTGAAGAAATGAACGAAATTAAACACTTAGGTCTTGATTCCATAATCCCTGGATTGTAGATATTCCAATGAAAAGTACACAACAAACATATTATCCATTTACAATGATTCCCTGAAAGACAGAGATGATGAAGAGCTTTCCAAATACAAATATCAGATAATGGATTTCTCACAGTCATATATCAACAAGGGAAATTATATTGAAGGCAGATTACACGAGGACAAACATGAGAATTCCTGAATTACTTGCACCTGTAGGTTCCATGGACCACCTTAAAGTAGCCATTAATGCCGGAGCCAGTTCAATATATTTATCTGGAAAAGAATATGGTGCCCGCAGGTTTGCTGAAAATTTTACTTTAAATGAAATATCCGAAGCAGTTAACACTGCTCATCTGCACAATGTCAAGGTTTATGTAACTGTAAATACATTAATTAAAGAAGATGAACTTCAAGACGTGATGAATTATTTGTCTAATCTATATTCAATAGGTGTAGATGCAGTTTTAGTTCAGGATTTAGGTCTGGTTGAGCTGATAAACAAACACCTGCCAAAACTAAAAGTTCACGGTTCCACACAGATGACTGCAGAAAACCAGCTGAAATTAGATTATCTTGAAAGCAAAGGAATTAAAAGAATAGTTCTCCCCGTGAAATGAGAAAAGATGAAATTAAAAATTTGAGAACAAATATGGAACTTGAAATATTTGTTCATGGAGCACTATGCTACTCCTATTCAGGACAATGCCTAATGAGCAGTTTTAAAGGAGGCCGAAGCGGAAACAGAGGAAGTTGTGCACAGCCCTGCCGTCAAAAATACAAATTATCCTGTTTGAACAGTGAAGATTATTACCTCTCACCTAAAGATTTGTCATTATACGATCATTTAAAAAGAAATTGCAGAGCTAAACATCAGCTGCATCAAAATAGAAGGGAGAATGAGAAGCAAAGAATATTTGGCTATTGCAGTGAGCAATTATAGAAAAGCCTTAAACAAATTGAAAAGCAATAAAACCAGCAAAAAAGTGAAGAAATAAGCCTTGCATTTAATAGAGGATTTAGCGAAGGACAATTTAACTATGCATCTTCAAGAAGTATCCGTTCAGGACATGTCGGTTTAAAATTAGGTAAAGTCTGCAATAGTGAAAACACCCAAATAGTCATTAAATTAGATGACGGTTTAAAAACAATTCCCCAAAAAGGTGACGGATTATTATTAATAAAAGCAAAAGATGACTACGGATTTGAAATTTCACAAAACCCTCTTTTAACAACATTCAACCATTATAAAAAGGCAGAAATAAAGAAATTAAAGACATTAACAGAAAAGACAGAGTTTTAATCATTAAAAAGTAAAGCAGAATAAAAAACACCATTTCAATTTAAACGATTCAACAGCATATCTTACAAAAAGAAACAAGCTAACCTCAAAAGTTAAAGAGATTGAAAATAAGGGCAGCAGTTTTATCAAATCCAAATTAATACTTACATTTTCAATTAAAAATAAGTATCCTCACTTGAAAGGCAGGTTAACTCTTGCAAATAAAAAAAGAAATTGAATGTGAAGTTAAAGGAGAAGTTCCCTTTGAAAAGCCTCTTAAAAAAGAAGTGTAGATACAAAAACAATAAAAAAACAGTTACTGAAAGTTGACAAATACCCATTTGACATTGTTGGAGTCAATATCAACTATGACGGAACATTATTTATCCCAATAAGTGAAATCAATAAAATCAGAAGGGAACTTTTCAAAAAATTAGAAAAAGAAGTGTATTCCTTATACTCCAATAAAAAGGTAAAAATAAATCTTGAAAATGAAGGCAATGCCCTAAAAAACTGACCAATACAGTTTATCCTATTATACAAATAACCTAACTGATTTAGATAAAATAAATAATGTAAAAAGGGTTTATTTGGAGATACCTCCTGAAGACCCATCACTAATAAATCAAAGCAGGAAAGAATATAATATAAATTATATGGTCAGCTATCTGCAAAAGGCTATTGACATTTCCAGAAACAGAGACTATGAATTAATCTGGAAATGGCCGGACATTGCTCATGACAATTTAATAAAAGTTTTAGGAAAAGTAAGAGGCATATTAAACAAACTGCACTACCCTATTGAAATAATGTCTCCCGATTTTACAGGCCAATACGGACCATACTCCATGAACGTGACAAATACACAAACAATAAAAAGTCTTGAAAACTACAAAATAATTACATTGTCACCGGAACTGAAAAAAGAAGATTTAAAAAATATTTTAGACAATTGTAGTGACAATTCCAAATTGGAAATTATTGTTCAGGGATCTGTTGAGCTAATGAAAAGCAGAAACAGATTATTTACCAAAAAGAATCTAAAAAGTTAAAGAACAACACAGACGACATCTTCCTGATTGATAAGAAAAACAAAAGATATCCTATTCATAAAAGCTTATCTAATGAAGAAATTATAATTTCAAATAGCGAAGATATTTCACTTTTAAATGACATTACCTACTTAAAATCAATAGGGCTTGTTAATTTTGCTATTGACGGTCGATGGAGAGATAAAAACTATTTAAATAAAATACAGGAATATAACACAGCTATTGACAAATGAAAAATAATACTTCCCAAATGCTCTAGGGAATTTTGGATATATATTTAAATAAAAATGTATAGAAAAAAAGGGTTTGGTTAAAATGCAAGGAGAGAAAGTAACATTGCAAAACATAAAAGGTATTGGAGATAAAATCTCTGAAAAAATATTAAATAGTGTTGGAGGAGAAGAAAATCTTCAAAAAATAGTTGAAAATGTGGATGTTGAAAAAATAGCAAATATTGATGGAATCAGCCAAAGGAAAGCTATTGAAATAATGAACCAGCTATTAAATAATCCTACATATGAGTTTATTAAAAGCGACAGGGCAATGGAGATTTATGAAGACATCATAAACAAAATATTAGCATATTCAAACACTTCCTATTCAAAAATAGAATTTTGCTGCTTTCCCCTTCAAAAGATATTGAAAAAATAGAAAAACAAATCAGTTTTGTGATGGATGCAAAAAAACAGGTTTCACAGCTTCCAATAATCAAGTTAAGAGGATTAATGAAAAACTTAAAGGAAGTTGAAAATCCGAAAGCCGAATATGATGCAAGTAAAGTTATTTTAGTGGAAACAGAAGAAGACAATTCATATCTTACTGATTTAGGTCTGAATCAGTATTATCCAATAATTACAGCCACTGATTCTCCGTTACTGCAGGAGGAATTAATGAATTATGACCTTATCTTTTATGTATATTCACAGGGAATACTTGATTTTGAAGGAATGCCAAACCTTGTAATGATTAATATTGAAGAAAATGATTATGAAATAGTTCCTGAAAAAATAATAAACTTCTTTACACATAATAAGGATCTTTTTAACAGAGTTTATGAAATACAAAAAATCAGAGGTAAGGAAACAATTTTGGGAGAAATTATCCCAATTATTGATGAACTTAATGTTATTGATAAAAGAGAAGTGGACATTGAAGAACTGGTCAATTCTTTAAAACAGGATATGGATGAAGAATTAGAAAATGCCATACAAAATGTTGATCTTGAAGGAGATGAAATTCTCAACCTATTAAATAAGAACCTCCCTCCAAAGATTAATAAAATATTTGATGAAATTATAAATGAAAGGAAGAAAATCATCAGAAAAAAACAGGATTTGATTTTGATCCGTATCTTAGAAAATACCCTATTGAAATTGACGACAGTGAAATCCAAAGAATTCAATTGGAACAGTCCTCCAAAAAAAGAAAATGATATTTTTGATGTTAAGAAAAGTGCAGCTATCGAATTGAACTCCATAAAAGAACAGGCAATCAAAGAAGTTGAAGATGTAATTAAATTTGACTATGAATTTAGTTTAGGCAGCTTTGCATATGAATATGATTTAAATGCACCTGAATTTGGCGATGAAATAAATTTAAAAGAGGCACTGCATCTGGAACTGGCCCTTAGAAAAGATGATAAAAACACACAGACAATTGATTACAAGCTTACAAATGACGAAAACATAGCCCTGCTTACCGGGGCAAACAGCGGAGGTAAAACAACCCTTCTTGAAACACTAACCCAAATTTCCATAATGGCACAAATGGGACTTCCAGTAAGTGCCGGTGAAGCTAAAATCAAATTGTTTGATGAAATATATCATTTTTCAAAGAAAAGATCACTGGATGCCGGAGCTTTTGAATCCTTTTTAAATGTATTTATTCCAATTGTAACAACAGACAACGAAAAATTAGTATTGCTTGACGAACTTGAAGGAATAACAGAACTGGAAGCTGCAGTTAAAATTATTTCCACATTTATAGATATGATTAAAGAATCCAATTCCTACGGAATAATTGTAACACATATGGCCAGGGAACTGATGAATTACACAGATATTCGTGTAGACGGTATTGAAGCAAAAGGATTAGATGAAAATTATAATCTGATAGTTGACAGAACTCCAAAAATGAACTTCCTTGCAAAAAAGTACCCCCGAACTTATCTTAAAAAGGATTTATGAAAAATCAGACGATAATCTAAAACAGGTATATGCAAGAATCTTAGATAAATTTTAAGATATTAATATATAGAAGTTTTAACTAATTACAAAAATATGAAAATAATTTCCAACACAAAAAATGATTCTATAAAAAGGGTAGAAGAAATATATAAAGTTCTTAAAAAAAAATGATTTCGGTTACCTTATCGAAGAAAATACCTTTTTAAGAATTTTCCTTTTTTAAAAGATACTAAAAGAGGCAAATATAAAGAATTACCTGATGAATCTATTCCAAAAAGAATAAAAGATGTGCTGGAAGAATTAGGACCAACATATATTAAATTAGGTCAGATGTTAAGTACCAGACCTGATTTAATTGGAGTGGAAATAGCAAAGGAACTGGAATCCTTAAGAGACAACACTCCCACCACACCATTTAATGAAATAAAAGAAGTTATTGAAAAAGAACTTGGAAAGCCAATAAATGAAATCTACAAAGAAATTGACGAAAAGCCTTTAGGTTCAGCTTCAATCGGGCAGGTCCATAAAGGAATACTTCTTGAAAACAACAAAGAAGTAGCCATTAAAGTTCAAAAACCTCATGTTCGTGAAACTATTGAATCAGATTTAAAGATTATGAAATTTTTATCTGATAAAATCGGAAAAATACATAAACCAGACTAAAGTTTATAATATTCCATCTATTTTAACAGAATTTGAACGCTCAATATTCAAAGAAATTGATTACCATGAAGAACTAATCAATATGAAAAATTTGGCGCATAATTTCAGAGCCGTGCACTACATCCATATACCTGCTGCTTATTCGGAGTACTGCAGTGAAAAAATCATTACAATGGAATTAATAAAAGGAAAAGAAGTTTCTGAAGTAATGGTTCACGATTATCCGGAATATAATAAAAAATTAATTGCTAAAAGAGGAGTGAAATCTTATTTTAAACAAATAATGATTGACGGATTTTTCCATGCCGACCCACATGGAAATATGATGATAATGGAAAACAATGTATTATGCTACATTGACGAAGGAATGATGGGAATTTTAGATGATGATTTCAGAGAAGAACTTGCAGAGTTAATATTACTGCTATTAAGCAGAAATGTAGACAATATTATCAACCAGCTAATTTACATGGACATATTAACACCTGCACAAAACACTCCTGAATTAAAAGCCGATGTAAATGACATAATGAACAAATATACGGTGCAGACCTGAAAGATATGCATGGAGGAATACAGCAACTTCTAAAGGTAATGATTAAACATAACATCCAATTACCAAGAGAATTTGTAATGATTGGACGTGGAATGGCTTTAATTGAAGATACAGGAATGAAATTGGACCCTGAATTTAATGCCGTGACTGAACTGAAAAAAATTATCTAGAAAAATAATGTTTCAAAAAAATACAGCCCTAACAGATTAGCAAGAGTAAGTTCCAATTATATGCTTCAAATAGAACATTTGGCTAAAAGATTTGCCAACAACACTTAACAATATGCTTTCAAAACTTGAAGAAGGTAATTTAAGTGTGAAACTTAAGCACGAATCAATCAGTGAAATCATGAACCAGCTGTCAATTTCACTTATTTTATCTGCATTACTCATAGGATCATCCTTAGCTATTATGTCAGACAAAGGGCCTAAACTATTTGATGTTTCAATATTGGGATTAATAGGCTTTGTATTCAGTGCAGCTTTAGGAATCTATTTAGTAATTCAATTTATGTTAAAAGAAAAATAACTTACACTAAAAAACCCTTTAACATCACATATTTCTTAATTTATTTTAATAGAAAGCTTAAATCTTTCAGTAAAAGCTTCATCAGAAAACTATGTATTTTACTGCATAGCCAATTATAAAAATGAAAATGTTTTTGGAGGAACATAGATAATATTATTGTGTTTTTCAATATTAGTTGTAGTATCTGAGAGGATAATTCCATAATCTGCACCATAACTGTTGATTGCATGAGTGATTTGTTTTTTATCTTTTCTACCACGACCCACTTCAATAGGTACAGGATTTTTAAAATCTTGCTGCAATATAAAATCAACATTTCGCTTCTTGTTTGCATCATAATACAAGGTAAAACAATCATTTCCTCGTTGTGTGAAATTAAATAAGATTGATGCAACATGATTTTCTAGAAGTATTCCCTCATATTGCTTTATATCATTAATTGTATTTCCAGAGTTTTCGGATAATGCATTTCTAATGCTACTTGTTGCAAAATAATATTTTTGGTTTTTTTCATACGTTTTGATGATGTTCCATAAGATTCAATAGAAAATATTAAATGTGTTTTTTCTAAAATATCTAAAATATTTTTTACATTTGCTTGAGAAGTCTTTAAATATTTTGCCAAAATGTTTTGTGAAAGATCCCCTGCATTTTGTAGTACCAGATATCTTAGTATCCTATTTGAATTCGTCTGATTTTCAAAAGTGAAATTTTTAATAGCAACCATATCAGTATTTACCACTTTTTCAATCATGCCCACAAGATTAGTAGAAAGTCTTCTAAAATTGATTTTACGAGCTAAAATTGGAAATCCCCCATATTTCAAATATTCATCCCAATCATTAAAATTATACTTAATATTATTAATTAAGTCCCTGTTCATTTCATTTTCATATTTTATGGCATTTTGTTCTTCACCATTTAAAATCAAGCTAACCAAAGAATTTCCAAGATTAATATTTGAGTAATCATATTTCAATTTCAGATGTTCATTATAATTTAGAGGTGTTACGACTCTTTTTAACATCCTTCTTGCAGCATCTGCATTATATTCTAAATTTAGAGCTGATGAACCTGTAAATACCATGAAAATTTTTTTTCTGAACGATCATAAATTATTTTACCAGACATTGACCAGTTCTTATCATATTGTGATTCATCAATTAATAGAAAAATTTCTTTATCCAATAATCTTAATTGAGTATTGAATTGATTATTAAGGTAAATATCAACTATTTCTCTTATATTGCAATCAACTATATTGTTTAAATCATCACAGGACAAATAAATTATTTAATCAGGCAATATGTGTTTTTCATTTAATAAATAATAATATGCTTGATAAATCAGCGTTGTCTTTCCAACACCCCTAATTACCAGGCAACACAATAAATCTATTTAACTCATTTCCTTTTATAAACTCATCAATACTATTCTTGATTTCTTCAAATTCAAATCTATACTTTCATTTTTTACACTTCCTAATTAATTTATATTTTAATACATATGGCATATTAGAGCTACTTTCATTTATGAAATTAAGTATCAATTGTGTTTTATCATTCATATTATATGCCTCCCTTAGAATACATTAGTTAAAAAAAATATTTGTTAATACATATATAACTACTTAACAAAATATTTTATTAATTAACTTATAAGCAATAAAGAAATATATAAATTAAAAAGAACCTAATCAAAATTAAAACCTTTGAAACTGTGACAGTGTGAAAAAAACACAAAACTGATAGTAAAAAAAAGTTAAAAAGTCTTAAAAAATTTAATTAATAAAATAAGATTATATAAAATCTGTTGTCCTATATACTATACAAAATATTTACTGCTTTTTAATTACTATATTCACTAATTCCATTGAGTTTTTCAATACAGGAATAACTCCAGTATTTGTTTTCCCAATGAAAATATATATTCTTTCTTTTTCTTGAAAATTCTAAATGGAACATTAGTATTGTCATAAATATGGACACTATCACAAATTTCAACTAAATCTGGAATCGAATCCAATGCATTATAATATCCTGATTTGATTTTTTTCTTCGGAAACACCATGACCGCCCATAGATTCCCTCATACTTACCCGAGCAATATTAATTTTATAATCTGATGTTAAAACATATATGCATCTTAAAAAATATATATTCAATTTAAATGAAACACTTGACCCTCACAAATCATCAGCAGAATCCTGTATAATTGTATTTCTTTCAATATTATATGCAAATTATATTCTTGAAGAACCTGTACACCCAGAAGAGGGTGAATTTCCAGAATCACAAAAAGCCCTAAAAAAAGAATCATACTACTGTCCTGCAAAAGAAGGAAATTTGGAAAATCCAAATGCATTTTGTAGATTATGCATGGCAGAACAATTATGCCTGTAAAAAAATGATAAAATGAGGCATAAATATGGTCAATAATCATGTAATCTAGATAGAAGAATTATTTAGGGGTTTGAATTTTTTAGTTTTCGGATAATTGTTGTATGGCTGTTTTTGAGTAGAATCCTCGCGATATGATAAATGATCCTAAAAAATACATTTAAATATACTGTTTTTTTTGACTGATTTTGGTGTATATTTGTGTATTGGTTTCATGTTGAGTCTTTGTTTGAGTAATTTGAAAAAGTCTCCTATTTTTCCTCGTATTGGTTTGAATTTTTTCATTGGTCTAATTTTTTGAATAATTCATGTTTTAAGTTGTTATAGAAGTGTTTTTCTTCCATAATTCTTTTTGTTTGGTCATAAAATATTATTTGTCCTCACTTATTTAAGTAATTTACTATTTTTAAATCAATATTTTCTAAATTAAAGCAAAATTAGAACGAATTTTTCATCAAGGTGAAGTTTCAACTGTAAAAAAAAATTAATTTGAAAAAAAGCCTATAAAATTTTACAGACTCAAAAAAAAGAAGATTATACAGATTAACTGAAAAAAGGAAATGAATTATTTAAAAATTTAGATTAATAATTAATTCCACTTTCTATAATCATTAATTTAACATACAGGTCTTCTCGGAGTTTTAAAATCCTATTGAATCTTTCATTTTCAATATAATTTATCTTTTCGTTTGGTTTAAACTGGTCACTTTCTAAAATGTCTTGACTAAGTTTGGATATGAACTCTTCTATACGAACAAGGTTTCCCCAACCATTTAATTCATATATGGAATATGCTTCATCATAAGTAAGTTTCTCGGGAAGAGTTTCATCAATTCTTTTTAAAGTCACATTCCAGTTTCTCATCAGTGTAATTTTTAGATGATATGCATTCAATAATACTGCCTACTGCAAAATGAGGATTTGATAAATAAACACATTTGTCATATACCAATGCCTTTTCACCATTCCAGTCAACAGTAACGGAGTTGTCTTTTTCAATATCAAATGGTATGGTTTTTTTTTTAATTTTTCCGAACATAATGGGCAGAAATTATATTCTTTGTCAAATTCTTCACCACAATTTTCACATATGCTTTTACCCAGATTATTTAAAGAATCTATAAGTCCATCTAAATTATATTGATACATATCATTTTTTAAAACTTTGCCACAGTTCGGACAGAAAAGAAAATCAGGTTTATCACAATATTCAAAATTTAAATCACAGTCTTCACAGTACCAGTTTTCATCCACGGCAGGTAAACTCATATTTTATCACCATACTCACTATCTTATTTATTCCCTTATTAAAGTTTCTTATAGGTATTTTTATATTTTGTGTATATAACCTATTTAATAACAATGTATAATTATGATGATGAATATATTATAAACTGTTTGGGATAACCAAAGTTTGATGAAATATCTATGGATGTGATTAAATATGGGGATTTGTCCGAATTGTGGAAGTTGGGTTGATGAAGGAGACATATGTCATGGCTGTGGTGCCAGTGGTAGTTACATTACTTCAGAAGATGAAGATGAAACATATAATCCTCCTGTTGAAAGCAGGGCAGACAGATTAGGTAAACAAGCATGGGATTTATATCTTGATGAAAACTATGATGATGCAATTTACAAAATCAATCAGGCATTAGATTTTGATGATAGACATGTTGAAAACTGGAATAAGAAAGCTATTATTCTTGAAGGCTTGAAAATGTATGCAACATCAGAAAATTGCTACAATAAATCACTGGAATTATCCAAAAGAAATATGGTTTATGACAACAAGGCAAGAATGTTATTTAGATGGGCACATAAATTACTTGAAGAGTCAAAAGATATTCCCGACGGATCAATAAACTTGAAGAAGCAAAACAAAAATGCATTAAAGCAATGAAAGCACTTCCCGGAGAAAATAGTGAAGAAGATATTAATCAATATCTACGATTATGGGACTCAATAAATTTCTATATTGGCTATGAAAGAAAATTCAAAAGAAACATTGAAACATTAAAAAAATATGATAAATCAGAACTATTTACAATAACTGGAATAAACTATTATAAAAATGATGTGCAATTTAATCCAGGTTTACCTTTGAAACTTGTCAAGGAACCTGATAATGAATTTGATAAGGATGCAATTGCAGTATATGTTGAAGATAAAAAAATAGGGTATGTTGCAAACAGTGATTATACTAAATATAAATTAACTTCATCTGCATCAGAACTGCAGAATAAAATTCGGATACTGCTAAAAGGAAGCTATTTATTTTATTTAGAAAGATATGTGGAAATACAGTTTCCTATTGGAAGAATAATTAAATGAACTGGAAATAAAATTAATATTTTGAATGAAAATTTAGTCCATTAGATTAAACGTGTTTGTCCTTTTTTTGAGATTTTTTTCCAGTTATCAATACTTCTTTAATATTCTTTGCAATTTTTTGCATTATTATAGTTGGAACAGCTTCCCCAATACATTCTCTTATATTTGCTTCATTTTCCTTTAAAAATTGTTGTTTTTCTTCTAATGGTAAATTATTTAATTCTTCTTCACTTATTTCAGACCATTTAAAATTATTAGGAATATTCATTAATAATAATTCACGTATTGAAAATGCTCTATCATCAACTGGATGGACTGTATTTTGACTCGCTAGATTAGCCATATAAGTATGCACACAAGGACCAACTTTATCCCAACATTGTCTTGTATATTTATCACCATGTTTGTTATTATGAACAACAATTTCTCCATCAACAATTTTATGGGGTCTTTTATTAATGTCTTCATTATCAAATGCAGATTCACCTTCGGAAATATCATGAATCCATGCTCTCATATCTTCCCTATAGGGCTTAAAATGATGATATATGTCAGAAGAATCAATTTCTCCCATTTCATTCAGACTAGATAAATTACCAATGACTTCAATAAGAGTTTTGGGTTCTTCTATGGTGTTTTTCAATTACTACGCTAACAAGGACATCAATAAGATGCTATGAAATGTGTAGCTAAAGATAAGGTTGATCTTATCAATAGTTACAATAACATATTAGTTCTTGAGTAATCCATTGTCTTTTAAATATTCAATGAATTCCAAGATGATTTTTGTTTCACGTTGCCCAATATCAGTTTCTGAAAAGTCAGTTACAGATTTTGAAAGATTAATTAATTCTTTAATAGCTGTACCTTCTTTTTTACCTTTATTTGTTGTGAATCCTTGATAGTATTTGATTTTATCAGAGAATCTATAGTCTGATGCCCTAATGTTAATTTTCTTTTCTAAAATGGATTTGTTTCCTAAACTTTCCATATTGTTTGGATTGGTAAGTCCCTGTTCTATTTTTTGACGATTCCTAGGGTAAATATGTTCTATCTCTATTGTTTTTTCTAAAGGTAAACATTCTTGTTCTGGTTCTTGGAATGCCCATAAAGGTTAACATAGATTTTGTTATTGGCCTTTGGTTTTTAAAATCAAAGTTCCTAAATTTGTTCTCAAGTTGTTCGGGACTAAATAAGAATTCTTCAAATTTCACTGGTTGTTTGTTAACAACATTTATCATTTCAGGATATAGTGGAGTTCTTAATGCATTAACATAAGGATTGGTAACTGCATATGCCCAGATAAAAGCAGTAATCTTACTTAAGAAATTATAAAACTCATTATCATCAAGCATTCCTTCAGCATCTCTATTAGCTATATAATAAACTGATACGAAGTATGTCCACATTCCGTTTGGTGCATAATTTAAAACATATAATCTTTTAAGCACATCTTCGGAAAATCTTTCTACATTTTGATCATATATGTCATTCCAAAAGTTAGCTAGGTCAATTAAGTTTTCAAATGTTTCATCATTTTTTAAAAGTTTATATCCATCTCTTTCATAAAATTTACGCAAAGCTTCTGTTGTAGTTTGTTTAATACCCTGTTTTGCTCTTTCGTAATACATGTACCTGGTGAATATTTCATCTAATGCACTACCTGATGATGAAGGGAATATTGAATTACATAGTACTTCTAAGGCTTTCCATTTTTCAATGAAGCTTTTTTTTTCACCTTTATCAGAATAATACTTGTAGAATTGTGCTTTGAATATGTCTGCATCAGATAATGGTTTTCCCCTATCATTTAATGTTGAAAAAATTCTTAATGCAGTATCTTGGGATTCTGCTTCAATTGGTAAGAGAATACAGTTTTGCATAATTCTGAGGGGTAATAATGGAGTATAGCTAACATATTCTTCTGTGAATTCTTTTATTTTGTCTTGGAAGAATTTATAGTTTTTAGCATAGCTGCTTTTTCCTTTTGTTACATCGCCGGTTCTTAATATTTCTAAAAATTCATCTTTATCTTTATCAGTTGCAACTTCTGAATTAATTTTTAATTCTTCTGTATTTACATAACCAAATTCATCGGTCTTCCAGATACATGCTTCAATTTGTTCTCTTGTTTTTTCAGATTTATCATCTTTCATGTTCTTGAACTTGTCATAGAATGCACGAAGTAAAAGCATTAATGTGGTTAAACGTTGCTGACCATCAATTATTTCCATGTCTCCTTTATCATTTTTAAAAGTGACAATTGGACCTAGGAAGTATTCATCACTTTCACTATCAAAGTTATCACAGTTATTTTCTGGAAATGAAAAGTTGAATAAGTCTTCCCATAATGTTTGACATTCATCTTCACCCCATGCATATGGTCTTTGATAATCTGGAATTAAAAATTTTGTTTTTTTAGCACTGAAAAGTTCTTTAACCGTTTTCTGGTCAATATTTAGCTTTGACATATATGGCCTCCATACTTATATCTTATTAATAATTTATTTTTTAAATTTAAAATCTTTTTTTTCATCGATAGAATTTACATTTAAAATATCTTTTTCCTGTTAAATCAATGATCTCCTGAGCTAAATGCGTGAAAATATCTGGATAATCATTACCATTAAAAATCCGCAAATATTTATCTCTTTCAAAGACTAGATAAAGACTCCATTCATATCCATCAAAACACGATGACGAATGATAAGTTAATTTTTTCCAATATTTTCCACTATTTAATTGATAAATATGATATTTTTCAAGTAATTCAAATACTATTTCAATATCTTTATTTGTCATATTTTTATTTATACAGCCTTCCATTATTTTTTTTCAAAATCAATGCTAATATTATGTCTTGAAAAACCAAAATTCATTGATAGTCCATGATCATATTCAAGAAATTTTAATTTTAACTTTTTGAAGTTTTTTTATCATATATTCCATCTTGTCTAAATTCATAATTTAACTTTGTAATTTCTTCTTTTTTCCCCATGTATTTATCATTCATATATTCCCTCCAGATATTTTTTTTTATATGTGGAATATTTCTTGAAATATTCATATTAGCTTTTAAACATTTCTGGATTCAATATTATTGATTCGGATGCGGGATTTATTACAATATTTTCATTTGCAACATTTACCATGTCTTTAAATTGATATGCTTGGGGATAAATATCTCTTTCATAATTATTAAAAATCTTTTTAAACTCATCAATGTCTGTGAATAAAGGCAAATGCGGTTTATTATCGTCATCCCATATTAAAACAAAATTTGTACCATCAGCATCAACACAACCAGTAATCATTATTGAAGTTAATAATTTTTCACCAAATTCATTTAATTTGTCTTCTGATAAAGAATCTTGACGTAACCATTCTCTTATTTCATCATTTCTTATATCAATAACTTCATTTTCGTCATTAAATAAACTTAAAAAAAGTTTCCATAGGCACATTAATATTATAATCTGTAAATGGATTAATTGCAATTAAAGAATATCTATCAGTTTGTTTTAACATATCTGCCAAATCACCCATATATAATACATATGTTGAACTTCTAAAATCTGCAGCTTCCATCATTTCATCACTAGTAAATAAAGGAACTGCTTTATTTCCTTTATCATCAGTTAAAAATTCAATATTAAACCCAATTTGGACAGTAGGTCCAATCACATCCCCTACTTTTTGCACTTTCAATACACTCAAACATATTTTCACTATAACTAACCGGCATATATAATCTGGACTCTTTTAACATGTTTAAAAATTCAATTTGCATTATTGAGTTATTTCTTCTTTTGTTAATTCCTCTAATCGTGAATTATCAACCCCCGTTTCATTTTTTAATTCAACCACATTTTGTTCATCTATTTCATCATCAACAAGATGATTTAAATAATTATTAAATTTAGAAACTTCATCTAAAATATTTTTAAAGTATCCTGAACTGCTTAACATATTATTTTGGCTGTAAAGTGCTATTAAATACATTAATAGTTGAATTATTTTAGGATTAACACCAACTTGAATATTATTTTGGCTAAAGTATATAATATCCTCTTTAACTGGTTTTTGTTCTTCATCAAATTTTAAGAATACGAAGAAATTAAACAGATGATTATATAATTCCATATTCTGATTTGTGTGATATAAATAATCTGCAAGCTTGAAATAACTTGAAGTTAATATGTCAACATCATAAGTATATTTGAAAATATCACAGCATAAATCTTTTAACTTTTTCTTCTTCATGTTTGGATTGATAGAATTCACATAGTCTAATTAATATTGGGGCAGATACTGGATTAATTTGATTAGCTATTTTTAAATACTTTTCTGCTTCATTTATTTGTCCCAAATTCATATATGCTATTGAATATATAGTATAAATATCTTCTAATGGTTTATCTAAGTCCAGTGTTTTAATTGATTCAAAATTTCCAAGATAATTATCAAATAACATTTCTTCAAGAGGATTTGCAAAATGATGATAATCTATAGTTTTATATGCTGGATTTTCATCTAAAAAATCACCAATACTATCTATTATTTTTTGAAATTCACCCGAATTTAATAAATCTATTATTTCATCTAAAAATTCCATTTGAATCACCTTTAATAAAATATTTATAATAACAAATTAATAACAATTACTATATATAGTTGCAGATAAAACTTTGTGATTAAAATGAAAGAAAAAAAAGAAAAATGCGATTTATTAAATGGACTCAGACAAAAAATCGCAGATGAGAATAATATTGATTTTCATATTGAAAAATGCACTTTCGAAGGAGAATGGTTAGGAACTTGTCCTAACTGTGAAGCAGAACTAGAGTATCTTGAAAATGAACTAATTAAAAAACACGAATCTGGTGAAAAAATTAATATTAAAAATATCTTCACATTAAAAGAAAATGATAATTATGCATAATGTTAATATTTCAAAAATCTCAAGATTAAGAATAAACTCTGAATGTGATGGAGTTTCAACGTTAATTGGTTGTATGGGATGCCCTTTAAGATGCGCTTATTGTTTTAATCCATTCACATGGGATGGTTCAGTTGAACCTAAAAAATATTCTATTGATGAATTATATGAAGAAGTAAAACTTGATAATCTTTATTTTCTTGCAACTGAAGGGGACTTAGTTTTCGGTGGTGGTGAACCATTGTTATATTCTACTTTTATCAAGGAGTTTATTAAAATATACGAAAACTGGTTGGAAATTCACACTTGAAACATCACTCAATGTTAAAAAAGAATCTATAGAAAAATATAATTCATTGTATTGATTATTTTATAGTGGATACAAAGGATATGGATAAAACAAGATATGAATTATACACTAAAGGGAGTTATGATTTATTTTTATCTAATTTAAAATATTTGCTTGAAACTGTTGGAGCAGATAAAATTAGAGTAAGGGTACCCAAAATCCCTAAATTAAACACATATGCAGATGTCAGATTAAATTATGAACTCCTTAAAAACATGGGATTCACTGAAATCGAAATTTTTGACTATATTGAAATCGACAAACATAAAAAAGAATATCTGATGTCACTTTAAAAAATAAAAATGACTTTGTTGATGTTGCAAATAATAATTTTATCAAAGATTACATCATATCTGAAATTATTATCAAAATTGCTCCATTACTTGATTATCATATAAAAAATTTTCCAGAAGAATTGTGGAAAGACATAGAATTCATATTTGAATATGATTCAACTTATGAAAATAATCTGTACAGTTTAAAAGAATTAATAGTTTCCAAATTAAGAGAATGTTATGATTATTTAGGTTTGAAATATAGCTTTTATGTTATTTTAAAACCAGTAGATTATTTAAAAACTACTTCAAATATTGATTTTGATAAAAAAATAAATTATTTCCTTGATTTGAATGAAAAAAAAAAAAAAAAGAATTAATGTTAGAATCATGGAAAGAAAATAAGTATGAATATCTTGAATTTAAAGATTTTTGCTATAAAACAAACCAATTAAGTGAATATTATACTAATTACACATATAAACCTCATGCAAAGTATATTTTATCAAAGTCTTACAAAGTGGATCAATCTGAATTAAGAATTTACATTAATCTTTCAGGCAATAAGTATAATATTGTGGAATATGATGATGCTACACATGTTTTAGTTCAAAAATTTGATGATGTGATGGAGTTGACTTTTCAAGAAATTCATGTTTTA